>Ga0209157_1000272_pt1 | contig 45737 bp, 42 predicted proteins | sample GraSoiAngelo_135_FD_185892 | JGI IMG/M metagenome (GOLD analysis project Ga0209157, IMG submission 185892) | Grasslands soil microbial communities from the Angelo Coastal Reserve, California, USA - 14_0929_05_40cm (SPAdes) (version 2) | ecosystem: Environmental > Terrestrial > Soil > Grasslands ...
GGCGGCTACCGCCTGAGTTGACGGGCAGCGGGCCACTCGAGGGTGAGTGGCCCGCTGCGTCAGTGGCCCATCGCGATGCGACCGGAGGGACTCGAACCCCCACGGGTTGCCCCACAGGATCCTAAGTCCTGCGCGTCTACCAGTTCCGCCACGGTCGCGTCGTAGCTGCGCCTCAACTTACGTGGTCTGGCTCTCTCTCGGGAGTCTCGGACTTTGCCGCTGCTTTGCCGTTGAAACGGCGAGAGCGACGACGAGGTCAAGGCTTCATGCTGAGGGCGTCGCACCGGCGACGCGGACGTTGCGAGCCGCCGCCGCACGCAGCTTCGGTGACAGGGGGCTTTTTACAGTAACGGCATTGGCCCTACACGGAGGGCGGCGATGAAGCACGTTTGCTCGCTTCCCGGCATCGTCGTGATCGCGGCGTGCTCGCAGCACAATGTGACGACGAACACAACCAAGGCTGGACCGACCCAAGTCTTTCTCATCGACGCCCCGTTCCCTTACGACCAAGTGGCCCGAGTCGACGTCTACATCGTGCGCGTCGCCGCCTCGACCAAACCCGACACCGCGGGAAATGCCAGCGATTCGCTCCAGACCGGTCTGCGTACCATCACGGCTCCGCACCGGGCCTACAACCTGCTCGAGCTCGGAAACGGGGCGGCCGCGAAGTTAGGTGAGGGCATCGTGCTCCCGGGCCAATACGTGCAGTTTCTCATCACGATGGACGCCGACTCGTCGAGCATCACGCTGAAGGATGGCACTGTCCTCACCAACAGGACCTCGCCGGGCATCGACTGGGGTGGATACCCAAGCCGATTCAGTTTCGGCCTTTTTACCGATCCTCCAATCCAGATCGCCGACTCAGGTGCCGTGGTCATTATCGACTTCGACCTCGGCCGCAGCTTCTATGCGCGTGACCCCGCCAACGCGGCGGCGGGCTTCAACTACGTGGGCTACATGCAGGTCCGCAACAGTGCGGTAACGGGGTCTGTGAGCGGCACCGTGATGGGGCAGAACGATGGTGCGATCGCGGACGCCTCGATCGCACTTCTCGTCGTCAATCCCAACTACCCGACCGATGAAGCGACTTGGGGTGTGCTGGGTACGGCTCGATCTGATGCGACAGGCCGATTCCGTCTGCCCTATGCTAGCCCCGGCAGCTATGTGCTTGCGGTGGATGCACCGGCAACCTCGGTCTACGGGGGCTTGCGTCTCCCCAACGTGTCAGTCTCTACCGGCGCAGAGACGCAGACCGGGACTTTGATCGTTCCGCACAAGTGAGGGGGCGACGTTCGAACAGGTCGCGCTAGCGCGGCTCTCGGGTTGTGTCGCGGGAGTCTCGGGCTTTTCTTCACACCAGCAACGGATTTCAGCGAGGCCCACGCTTGCTCCCAGGAAACGAGGCTTGCTAGGAGCGCGCGCCGTGCTGGCGTCGTTCGTCGCGGCCGTCGCCTGCCATTCAGGGGCGATCGCCGCTCCGGCGGACGTGTGTCCCGTCTCGAGCGGCGCCCCGGCGCCGGCACCCACGCCGGCCCACGCCGCGTTTCGCATCCTGGTATTCTCTCGCACCACCGGCTTCCACCACGCCTCGATCCCTGCTGCGATCACCGCCGTCGAGGTATTGGGCTCCCTCAACAACTTCGCCGTCGATGCCACTGAGGACCCCACTGTTTTCACCGACGCCAACCTCGTTCGCTTCGCCGCGGTGGTCTTTCTCAACACGACGGGGGATGTGCTGGACAGCACGCAACAAGCCGCGTTCGAGCGCTACGTCCGGGCCGGGCACGGATTCGTCGGGGTGCACTCGGCGTCCGATACCGAGTACGACTGGGCGTGGTATCACGCCCTGCTCGGCGCCACGTTCGATTCCCACCCGGCGATCCAGCAGGCGAGCGTCATCGTGGTAGACACGGGACAACAGTCTACGCGCGCGCTCCCCAACCCTTGGGTGCGCACGGACGAGTGGTACAACTTCAGGGCGCTGCCGACGGGGGTGTCGGTGCTGGCCAGAGTCGACGAAGCGACGTACGCCGGAGGGAAGATGGGAGTCGAGCACCCCGTCAGCTGGCAGCATGCGTATGACGGCGGTCGGGCGTGGTATACCGCGATGGGTCACACGGCGTGCAGCTACAGCGAGCGGCCGTTCCTCGACCACCTGCTCGGTGGGATCATGTGGGCGGCGGGGATTCCCTGAGCGGAACGCTCCCTCGGCTACGGTTGGGAGTCGCTGTGTTGAAGCTCCATTGCGGACTGGCTATGGGGGGAATGGTGGCCTCGGTGCGCATCCTGGTACGCCGCTTGCAGACAGTACCTGCGGCAGAATGGGGTGGTGTGCACCGCCGCCTCCACGCGGCGCGGAGGGCTGGTCGTTATGAAAGGCAACGGTTTCACTCTCATCGAGCTGCTCATCGTGATGGCGCTCATCGGCCTGCTCGCGACCATCGCGATACCGAGGCTCGCCAACACGAAAGAACGGGCCCAAGTCGCCGCGCTCAAGTCCGACCTGCGCAACTTGGTGACGGTCCAAGAGAATTATCTCGCCGAAAACGCGAAGTACGCGACAGACCCGGGCCCCACCTACCACGTCTCGCCCGGCAATCGCATGCCGACGATCACGCTGACCCGCGACGGGTGGACCGCATCGATCACGAGCCCCAACACGACGCAGCAATGCGCGGTCTTCGTCGGCTCGACCCCGCTCGCGCCGGCCACGCGGGAAGGTGCGCCGGCGTGCGAGAAGCCCTCCTCCAGCGCGACTCCACTGCCTTAGGGATGCTCTGCATGGGTGACGCGAAGTCGGGGGTGGGGCTAGCACGCTGACACGCGAGGGCGCACGGCAGGCACAGAAGCTCCAGTATCGCCCATCTTTCGACGCAGATGTGCCGCCCGAGCGCCCTCGCGTGTGACGCGTGCGACGCCCCACCCCCGACTTCGCGTGACTCGTGCAGAGCTTCCCTAGCGGGCCGGTCGCGACGGCCGCATCCGGTGCGCTTTTCCCCGATAGGTGCTGCGGTGACCCCGGCGATCTTCCCGACGGAAGCGACGGGCTTTCCCAGCTGATCCGAAAATTTGTGTCCAGCGCCCGTTCTTAAAGACGCTCATGTAGCCCCCCGGCAGGATCTGGAACGGCCGCTTTACCCGCTTCGCGTAATCGAACTGCGCCGAGTTGGCTTTGCGAAATCCCTCGAACCAGGCGGGGTAGACGAAATCGCTCATCGCTATGCCGCGGATGGTGAACTCCACTTCCTCGACGGCGTCGGCGGTCTCGTACGCGTAAAACACGGTCTTGGGGCCCGTGGCGCACAGATTGATAGCGGGATCGACCAACATCTCGGCCAGCTCGTGACAGGCGGTGACGCTCACCTTCTGGCCGACGGTGAGCGTGGTCTTCACGAACACCTTCGAGAGCGGCAGGCCGTCGGGCGTGAGATCGTGGTAACCGAGCGCGTGCGCGACATCGGCGTCGTCGAGGAACGCCATCGCCCACGCCCCTTTGCGGAACGTCGTCGTCTTCAGGAGCTTGGCGGGGGTGCCCCAGACGGGCACGAAGTAGTCATCGACGAACGTCTGTAGGGCGGCGATCAGACGGTCGAAACTCACGCCCAGGCTCGCCGTCGCCTTGTTGAAGCAGGCGATCGTGGGTACCTGGCCGTGATCGAATGCAGCGGCGATGAAGCGGGATCGCGGGGCTCTCATCAAGGGCTCCTTGTGTGACGCCGGTGTATTATGGCACTCACGTTCTTGGGAGCCAGTCTATGACCACGCCATCCCGCGCGGTCGGTGCCGCTGCCATGCTCGCGTCCTTCGTTGCGCCTGTCGCTCCACTCGCTGCCCAGGACGCGGCCGAGCTTTGCAAATCCATCGGCCGGGTGACCGTCGGCCAATGGTCGTCTTACACTATGACCGGCGGCAAGGCCGACGGAGCGAAGTTGCGCCTCGCCATTGTCGGCCAGGAGCGGCGCGGCGACTCGACGCTCTACTGGCTCGAGATCAGCGGCAACGGCGGGCCCAGCGGCAAGGGCGGCATCCTCCAGCTCCTCGTCCCCGGGTTCGGAGTCGATGCCACGGCGATCCGCGGCATGATTGTCAAGACCGCAGGCCAGCCGGCGATGAAGATGCCCGACCAGATGGTGAGCATGATGGGCCAGAACATGGGGCAGAACAACGAAGCGGTGGACGTGGCGCGCCGCTGTGCCAGCGCCCAAGTCGTGGGCTGGGAGAGCGTGAGCGTGCCGGCCGGCTCGGTACGCGCGCTGCACCTCAAGAACGTGGACGGCGGCGAGGCCTGGGTGGCGCGCGACGTCCCCTTCGGGATCGTCAAGGCGCGCCCCAAGGACGGCGGCGAGATGGTGCTCACCGGCCACGGGATGGACGCCAAGTCCTCCATCATTGAGAAGCCACAGGAAATGCCGGGGATGATGCTGCCGAAGCCGTAGGCCCCCTTGCGGGGCGCGCGATTCGCGTGCTACATGGGTGCCTTCGTCGCCCGACCTCGGAGGCTTGCCGTGCTCGCTCGCATCGCCGCGCTCGTTGCCCTCGGTTCCGTCCTGTCCCCAGCCCGCCCCGGGCGGGCTCAGGTCGCGCCGTACGACTCGACGGTCTTCGCCGCCCTCAAATGGCGCGAGATCGGGATCTTCCGTGGCGGGCGCAGCGTGGCCGTCGCGGGCTCGGCAGCCCGCCCCAACGAGTACTGGATGGGGACGACGGGCGGCGGCGTCTTCAAGACGACGGACGGCGGCGCCACCTGGCTACCGGTGACGGACAAGTACTTCGGCGGAACGATCGGGGCGATCGGCGTGAGCGAGTCGAATCCCGACGTCGTCTACGTCGGCACCGGGGAGTACCCGATCCGCGGCAACGTCTCCCACGGCGACGGCGTGTGGAAGACCACGGATGGCGGGAAGACGTGGACGCATGTCGGGCTGGAGGACACCCACCAGATCTCCCGGGTCCGTGTGCACCCCACGAATCCGGACACCGTCTGGGTCGGCGCCCAGGGCCACGCCTTCGGCCCCAACGCGGACCGCGGCGTTTACAAGACGACCGACGGCGGCAAGACGTGGCGCAAGGTGCTGTTCCGCAACGACTCGACGGGAATCTCGGATCTCGTGCTCGACCCGTCGAACTCCGCCGTGCTGTACGCCGCCTTCTGGCAGGCGCACCGCAAACCGTGGCAGCTGGTCTCGGGCGGGGCGGGGGGTGGCGTCTTCAAGTCCTCGGACGGCGGCGAACACTGGACCGAGCTCACGCATAACACCGGTCTGCCGGCGGGGCTGCTCGGCAACATCGGGCTCGCCGTCTCGCCCGCGAAGCCGGCGCGCATTTGGGCGCTGATCGAGGCTGACTCCGGCGGCGTATACCGCTCGGAGGACGGCGGCGCCACGTGGCGCTACATCAACGGCGAGCGCAAGCTGCGGCAGCGGCCGTGGTACTACTCGCGCATCTTCGCGGATCCCAAGGACACGAATACGGTGTACGCACTCAACGTCCTCGCCTACAAGTCGACCGACGGCGGGGCGACGTTCCGGCACCTGTCCGATCCGCACGGCGACAACCACGACATGTGGATCGCGGCGAACGATCCGCAGCGCATGATCGAGGGGAACGACGGCGGCGCGAACGTGTCGTTCAACGGGGGCAAGACCTGGTCCGACCAGGACTACGCCACCGCGCAGTTCTACCACGTCACGACGACCAATCACTTCCCCTACCGCGTGTGCGGCGCCCAGCAGGACAACTCCGGCGTGTGCGGGCCGAGCCGCTGGCCCGGCGGGATCGACCGCAACCAATGGTACGACGTCGCGGGCGAGTCGGGCCATATCCAGGCCCGCCCCGACGAGCCCGACATCACCTATGGCGGCGACAACTCGGGCTTCCTGGCGCGGGTGGACCATAAGACCGGCTTCTGGCGTCTCATCGATCCCTGGCCTGACAGTCCTGACGGCCACCCGGCCGGGGAAGGGAAGTACCGCTTCCAATGGACCGCCCCGCTGCTCATCTCGCCGCACGACCCGCGGGTGCTCTACATCGGCGGCAACGTGCTGTTCAAGTCGGTGAACGAAGGGCAGAGCTGGACGCCCGTCTCGCCCGATCTCACGCGGCACGATCCCGCGACGCTCGGCGTCTCGGGCGGGCCGATCACCAGCGACCAGACGACGGCCGAGTACTACGCCACGATCTTCGGGCTCGCCGAGTCGCCGCTCGTGAAAGGGCTGATCTGGGCGGGGTCGGACGACGGGCTGGTCCATCTCACGCGCGACGGGGGAAAGACGTGGGCGGACGTCACGCCGCGCGATGTCGCTCCGTTCACGCGCGTGTCCAGCGTGGAGGCGTCGCATTTCGCGCCCGGGACGGCGTACCTCGCAATGAACCGCTACCAGCTCGACGATCTGGCGCCCTTCATCTACCGGACGACCGACTACGGGCGCACCTGGGCCAGGATCGTGAAGGGCATCCCCGCGACCGAGTTCGTGCGTGTGGTGCGCGAAGACCCGACACGCCGCGGCCTGCTGTTCGCGGGCAGCGAGCGGGGCGTGTGGGTGTCGTTCGATGACGGGGCGAACTGGCAGTCGCTCCGACTCAACCTCCCGATCGTGCCGGTGCACGATCTCGCGGTCAAGGAGGGCGACCTCGTCGCGGCGACGCACGGACGCTCGTTCTGGATTCTGGACGATATCGCGCCGCTGCGCCAGCTGGGGCGCGTGGTCCCTCGCGAGAGCGTGCACCTGTTCAAGCCGCGTGACGCCTATCGCGTGGACTGGGGCGGTGGCTCTTTCGGCGGCGGCACGGACGTACACCCCGTCGGGAAGAACCCACCGAGCGGCGCGATGATCTACTACTGGCTCAAGAGCAAGAACCAGGACGTGCGGCTCGACATCCTCGACGCGGCGGGCCGGCTGATCCGCAGCTTCACGAGCCGGCAGGACTCGCTCACCACCGTCGACAGTGTGCGTGCGGATAGCGCGCGGCGGCTCCGGACCGACAGCCTCAAGCAGGCCGGGATCACCGACAGCGTGAAGATCGACAGTATCCTCGCCGCGGACACGCTGAAGGACGAGGATAAGCCCTGGCCGCGGCGTCCCCCGGCAGCGCCGCGCGTGGGAAACAAGGCGGGCCTGAATATGTTCGCCTGGAACGCACGCTATCCCGACGCCGCGGCATTCTGGGGCATGGTGGGGGTCGGCACCGACGGCCCGATGGCGCTGCCGGGCGTGTATCAGGTGCGCCTGCGCGCCGGCGGCAGGACGTCGGTCGAGCGGTTCACGCTCAAGGTCGATCCCCGCTCCAAGGTGACGCCGGCCGATTTGCGGGCGCAGTTCGCGTTCCTGCAGCGGCTGCGCGACACCGTCAACGCGGTCACCACTGCGGTCATGACGATTCGGAACGTGCGTGTGCAGCTCGAGGACCGGTTGAACGCCGCGCCCGCGTCCGATTCGGCGCGGTTGGGCGCGCTGGCACGGACGCTGACCGACCGGCTGGGGGCGATCGAAGGCGAGCTGTACCAGGTCCGCAACCGGTCGTTCCAGGACCCGCTCAACTTCCCCCCCAAGCTCGTCGAGCGAATCAGCGCGCTGAGCTCCGTCGTGGGGGGGATCGATGCGCCCCCGACCGCGCAGTCGCGCGACGTGTTCCAGATGTTCGCGCCCGAGATCCAGAAGCAGCTGGTCGCGCTCAACGAGGTGCTGACTCGCGATCTCCGGGCGGTGAATGCGGCTTTCAGGGGCGCCGGCGCGGCGACGATCGTGCCGAAGGCTGCCGAGCTGCGGCGGCCCGCGCCGCGGGAAGTGTCGGCCCGCTAGGACCGAGGACTCTCGACGCCGTGCCGCGACACAGACTCTGCCTGCTCGCCGTCGCGCTGGCTGTTTCGGGCTGCGGCGGCCCATTTCCCCAAAGCACGCTCGAGCCTCGGTCCGATTTCGGCTGGGCGGTCGACCACCTCTTCACCGACATCTTTTGGTGGGCAGCCGGCGTTTTTCTTGTCGTTGAGGCCCTCCTGGTCATCACCCTGATCCGCTTCCGCCATCGCGAGGGGCGGCCGGCGCCCAGGCCCACCCACGGCCATACGGTCATGGAGATCGCCTGGACGCTGGCGCCGGCGGTCATCCTCGTGTTCGTCGCGGTTCCCACGGTCCGAGTCATCTTCGCCACCTCTGGCGAGGCTCCGGCCGATGCCCTGAAGGTGGACGTGATCGGCCACCAGTGGTGGTGGGAATTCCGGTACCCGGAGCTCGCGCTCGTCACCGCGAACGAGCTGCACCTCCCCCGCGGCCGGCCCGTGCAGCTGTCCATCACCTCCGCCGACGTCATCCACTCGTTCTGGGCGCCGGCGCTGGGCGGCAAGCGGGACGCCATTCCCGGCCGCATCAACCGGATCGCCTTCCGTGCGGACTCTATGGGCGACTACTCTGGGCAGTGCGCCGAATTCTGTGGCGAGTCTCACGCCAACATGCGACTCCGCGTCGTGGTCGATTCGGATTCCGGGTTCGGGCGCTGGGCGACGGTGCAGCTGACGGGGCCGGCCAGGCCGGCTCCGGGGACTCTCGCGGAGCGCGGCAAGGCCGTGTTCGCGCGCAGCGCCTGCCTCGGCTGCCATACGATCCAGGGTGTCTCACCGGGAATCATCGGGCCGAACCTCACGCACGTCGGCAGCCGGACGACGATCGCCTCAGGGCTGTTTCCCAACGACTCGGCGCATCTCGCCAGCTGGATCGCGGATGCACCAGCGCTCAAGCCGGGCTCGGTCATGACGCGGATGCAGCCGCCGTTGACGGATGCCGACATCGCGGCGCTGGTCGCCTACCTCGAGGGCCTGCGATGAAGCGCTGGATCACGACCACCGATCACAAGCGGATCGGCCTCCTCTATTTTTGGACGGCGTTCTGCTTCTTCCTGGTCGGCGGGCTCGAGGCGCTGCTGATCCGGCTCCAACTGGCCCAGCCGAACGGCCACCTGGTAAGCGCCGAGACGTACAACCAGCTGTTCACGATGCACGGCACCACGATGGTCTTCCTCGCGCTGATGCCGCTCTCGGCGAGCTTCTTCAATTACATCGTGCCGCTGCAGATCGGCGCGCGCGACGTCGCCTTCCCGCGGCTCAACGCCTTCAGCTACTGGGTCTTCCTGCTCGGCGGGCTGCTCCTGAATGCGAGCTGGCTGGTGGGACCCCTGTTTCACGCGCCCCACTGGAACGTCGCGCCGAACGGCGGCTGGTTCGGGTACGCCAATCTCACCGAGCGCCAATTCTCGCCCGGGCCCAACATCGACTTCTGGCTGCTCGGCCTGCAGATCCTCGGGATCTCGTCGCTGGCGGCCGGGTTCAACTTCATCGTCACCATCCTGAACATGCGAGCGCCCGGCATGAAGATGCTGCGCGTCCCGGCGTTCAGCTGGATGACGCTGGTCACGCAGTTCCTCGTGATCACGGCGTTCCCCGTGATCACCGTCGGGCTCGTGTTCCTGATGTTCGACCGGTTCTTCGGGACGCACTTCTACGTCGCCACGGCGGGCGCCACGCCGCTCCTGTGGCAACATCTGTTCTGGCTGTTCGGCCATCCCGAGGTCTACATCCTCATCCTGCCCGCGATGGGGATCGTGTCGGAGGTGCTGCCGACCTTCGCCCGCAAGCCGTTGTTCGGCTACACGGTGGTGGTGTTCTCCGGCGTGCTCATCGGGTTCATGGGGTGGGGCGTATGGAGCCACCACATGTTTGCCGTCGGCCTCGGGCCCATCGCCGATTCCGTGTTCGCGGGCACGACCATGTTGATCGCGGTGCCCACGGGCGTGAAGATCTTTAACTGGATCGCGACGCTGTGGGGGGGCGATATCCGCGGCAGCAGCGCGCTGCACTTCGCCGTCGGCTTCATCGCCATGTTCATCATCGGCGGACTATCGGGCGTCACCCACGCCTCGCCCCCCGCCGACCTGCAGCAGACCGACACGTACTACGTCGTAGCGCACATTCACTACGTGCTGTTCGGCGGCACCGTCCTCGGGCTGTTCGCCGGCATCTACTACTGGTGGCCCAAGATGACGGGCCGGCTGCTGAGCGAGCCGCTCGGCAAATGGCACTTCTGGCTGACGTTCCTCGGGATGAACCTGGCGTTCTTCCCGATGCACTTGATCGGCCTGCTCGGGATGCCGCGTCGCATCTACACCTACACGCCGGAGCTGGGCGTCAGCGCCTTGAACCTGGTCTCGACGGTCGGCGCGTTTCTGATCGCCGTCGCGATCCTCGTCTTCCTCGTGAACGTACTGCGCACCCGGACGCACGGGCGGCCCGCCCCGAACGATCCGTGGGGCGGCGCCACGCTGGAGTGGAGCATCCCGTCGCCCCCGCCGGTCTACAACTTCTCCGTCATCCCGACGGTCGCGAGCCGGCTGCCGCGCTGGAAGACGGAGCGCCACGAGCCGATGCGCGACCCGCCGGCCGTACCGCCGGCCCCGATCCACGTCCCGCCCGGTTCGTGGTGGCCGCTGATCGCGGCGCTGGGACTGCCGGTCCTCGCACTCGCGCCGCTCACCCACACGCTGTGGCTCGCGTTCCTCGGGGCAGCGATCCTCCTGGTCGGCATTTACCGCTGGGCCTTCGAGCCCTTCGAGGTCTGAGCGATGACGCACGCCGCGGCCACCCATCACACTAGTATGGGGCTCGACAGCCGGAAGATGGCGTTCTGGGCGTTCATCGGCTCGGAGTGCCTGCTGTTCAGCTCACTCATCTCGACCTACCTCGTGTACAAGGGCAGGAGCGTCGTGGGCCCTTCGCCGCACGAGATCCTGAACATTCCCTTTACGTCGGTCAGCACCTTCGATCTGCTGATGTCGAGCCTCATGATGGTGCTGGCGCTGGCCGCCGTGCAGCGGGGCGATATGAAGTGGGGGAAGATCTGGCTGTTCGCGACGGCGCTGCTCGGGCTCGTGTTCCTCGGGGGACAGGTGATCGAGTTCACCGAGTTCGTGCACAAGGGGCTCACGCTCCAGACCAATCTGTTCGGCTGCACGTTCTTCGTGCTGACCGGAACACACGGCGCGCACGTGACGGTGGGCGTGCTGTGGCTGCTCACGCTCTGGGTGCGGGCGCTGCAGGGGAAGCTCGGACCAGGTCAGGCCCTCACCGTCGAGATCACCGGACTGTACTGGCACTTCGTGGACGTGGTCTGGATCGTCATCTTCACCGTGGTTTATCTGATACAATAGACGCACAGGCGCACCGACGCACAGGCGCACAGGGGAGAACAGACGCACAGATGAGCGAACAGAGCGGAGAGCCGCCGCGAGGCGCTCGGCCGCACGAGCACCCGCACCCCGATGCCGAGACGTACTTGCGGGTCGCGGCGGCGCTGGTGGTGCTCACCGTATTGGAGGTCGGGGTCTTCTATGTGCCGGCGTTCAGACGCACAGGCGCACCTACGCACAGGCGCACAGGGGAGAACAGACGCACAGATGAGCGAACAGAGCGGAGAGCCGCCGCGAGGCGCTGGGCCGCACGAGCACACGCACCCCGATGCCGAGACGTACTTGCGGGTCGCGGCCGCGCTGGTGGTGCTCACGGTATTGGAGGTCGGGGTCTTCTATGTGCCGGCGTTCCGTCCGGTGCTCGTGCCCACGCTGCTCGTCTTGTCGGCGCTCAAGTTCTCACTCGTGGTGCTGTTCTATATGCACCTCAAGATGGACAGCCCGTTCTTCTCGTTCCTGTTCGGCGCCCCGCTGCTCCTGGCGACCGGCGTGCTGGTGGCGCTGCTGTTCTTGTTCTTCGGAACCCTGACGCTGCGGGGAGCCGCGGGCGCGGGGTGATCGTGGCGCCGTGGCAGCGCTGGGATCTGCATCCGAGCGTCGTGATCGGGCTCGTCCTCCTGGGCGGGCTCTATGTGTATCTGGGCGGCGTGGCGGCACCGCGGCGGCAGGTCGCGTCGTTCGTCGGGGCGCTCGGCGTGGCGTTCCTCGCGCTCGATGGCCCGCTGCATACCCTCTCGGACAACTACCTTTTCAGCGCTCACATGGCGCAGCACCTCGTGCTGACATTGCTGTTCCCGCCGCTGCTGCTCTACGGCACGCCGACGTGGGTTGTGCGCCCCCTCATCCGGCCGCGCCGGCTGTTCCGGGTCGCGGCCGTGCTCACCCGCCCCCTCCCGGCCGCCGTGATCTTCTCGACGCCGATCACCCTGTGGCACTTCCCAGGGTTCTACGAGGCTGCGCTCCGCCACCACCCGCTGCACATCGTGCAGCACCTGGTGTTCATCGCCACCGCGGTGCTCATGTGGTGGCCGGTGCTGTCACCCGTCCCCGAGCTGCCGCGCGCGAGCTACCTCACGCAGCTCCTCTATCTCTTCCTGCTCGGCCTGCCCATGTCGCTCGTCGGGGCGCTCATCACGCTCTCGGAAGAGGTGCTGTACCCGTTCTACACGCGCGCCCCGCGCGTCTGGGAGCTGACTCCCCTCGCCGACCAGCAGCTGGGCGGGCTGCTCATGTGGGTGGTGGGGACGCTGGTGCTGTGGGCGGCGGCGACGGTGGTGTGGTTCCGGTGGGCCGCGCGGGAGGAATCCGGTGATGTAGAGCGGGCGGTGCCGCTGGAAGCCTATGGGAACGCGGAAGGGCGAACGCGGAACGCGGAACACACGGGCCGACCGTCGTACTGATGTTCCGCGTTCCGCGTTCCGACTTCCGCGTTCTTATTCGCCTTCTTCGGTCTCCCCTAGGGGATGCACCCTGAGCGCTTCCGCGATCTTGGGGTGCTGGCGCCACAGGTAGTAGCCCATGCCGGAGGCCGCGATGGCGTTGCCGATCGCGACGTTCCACCACGCGAGCGAGCCGAGCAGCGGCTGGGCGAGGATCGCGACAGTCACGTAGAACCCGAATTCGAAGATCGCGAAGAAGACGACCACGAGGTACAAGGTGGGCGGCGCGACCTCCACCTCGGCGGCGAGCACGGCAGCGATCGTGCCGACGATGAGGAACGCGCTCACGTGGATCATGGTGTAGCCGATGATGCGGGAGTACTCGACGACGACCAGGCCGGGGTCGTGCACTCCCCAGAAGACGGCCGAGCCGAGCATCGCGGGAGTGAAGAAGGGCCGCCCCGCGATCGTGTCGACGACAAGGAACCAGAGCGCCACCGCCCCGGCGCCGATGAGCCCCGCGATGAACCCCTCACGCAGGATCCGCGTCAACTGCATGCTCGCTCCCGGGATCGGCCTCGGGTTCCAATATAGCGCGACCGATAGTGTCGGCTAGATTGGTGCGACCCCGACCTCACGAGATGCTCATGCTGCGGCTCCCCAGTCCCGTGATCTACGCGTTAGCGCTGCTCATCGGCTCCTTGCTCGTGGTCGCCGCCGCGGTGGCGCATCCGGACCTCCGGGGCGACGGCGCGGCGCAGCTCACGCTGATCGCCCAGTGCGCGGCGTGGCGGGCGATCCACTGGGCGCTGCTGTTCGGTTTCGCGCTCGCGCTCACGGGGCTCGTCGGTCTGGTCGGGATGCATGTCGGCACGCCGGGGGAGAGCGCAGCGCGAGCGGGTGTGCTCGTGGGGATCTTCGCTTACGCCGTGTGGGCGGTGCTGGTCGCGTTCATGGTGGGGGCGGGGGGGACGCTGGCGCTGAGCTACGTCGCAGCCGAGCCCGGCCTCGCCGCGACACACGCGGTGTTCCTGTACGACATGCTGCACCCCTTCGCGCTCGCGGCCCAGCGGACCGCGGCGTTCGCGCTCGGCATCTCGACGTTTCTGTTCGGCTGGGCGGTGATCAACGGAAAGGTCTTGCCGCGCCGGCTCGGAGCCGCGGCAGTGGCCAGCGGCCTCGTCGCGATCGGGTTGGCACTCGCGTTTCCGGAGAGTGCCAAGGCCGACGAGGCCGCCTTCGTGCTTCCCGTGCTGTGGCAAGTGGTGACGGGCGCGGTACTGCTCCGAGGTCAGCCAGCCGCTCCGCGCGTGTAGCGACGACGCAACAACACGCCACGTTTGCCATTGCGCCGACCAGCGTCGGCCGGCAGCTTCAGTGCAGCGACGCGCTCGCCGGAAGGATGATGACGAAAAGGTGATGACGAAGACGAAGGAGACCTGTTACTTCGCCACCGTGGCCGTTGGATTCGCCGCATTCTTGGCCCTCCAGCAGAACGGTCAAGCGGTCCGCATCGGCGCCGACGCCATCGGGGGTGTAGTCTCCGGTCCGAATGGGCCGGAAGCGGGCGTCTGGGTAATCGCGGAAACGACTGACCTGCCCACCAAGTTCGTCAGAATCGTCGTCACCGATGATCAGGGGCGCTACGTCATCCCCGACCTCCCCAAGGCGAGCTACCGCGTGTGGGCGCGCGGCTACGGACTGGTGGATTCCCCGCAGGCACAAGCTGTCCCGGGCGCGATGCTCAACCTCAGCGCGGTGGTGGCGCCCAATCCGCGGGCGGCGGCGGAATACTACCCGGCCGGCTACTGGTTTTCCCTGATGCGCGTGCCGGCGAAGGGTGAGTTCGCTTCGACCGGTGCCGACGGGAACGGCATGGCGCCCAACGTGAAGAGCCAGGCCGAGTGGATCAGGATCCTCAAGTCGGGCGGCTGCTGGGCGTGTCATCAGCTCGGCAGCAAGGGAACGCGGGAGATACCCAAGGCTCTGGGTACGTTCGAATCTTCGACGGCTGCGTGGCTGCGGCGGCTGCAGTCGGGCCAGGCCGGGAGCCAGATGATCGGCACCTTGAGCCAGCTCGGGGCCAAGCGCGCGCTGGCGATGTTCGCCGACTGGACCGATCGCATCGCCGCCGGCGCCGTGCCGCCGACACCTCCCCGGCCGCAAGGTGTCGAGCGCAACGTGGTCATCACCGAATGGGACTGGGCGGATCCGAAGGCATACCTGCACGACGAGGTCTCGACCGACCGCCGGAACCCCACGATCAACGCCAACGGCTCGATTTACGGATCGCTGGAGTTGAGCGCCGATTACCTGCCCGTGCTGGATCCGGTGCATAACACTACGAGCCGGGTCCCGCTGACGGTGCGAGATCCCAATACCCAGCCGGCCGCGGGGCCGCCGACGCAGCCGTCACCCTACTGGGGCAGTGAGGTCCTCTGGACCAGTAAGAACAACGTCCACAATCCCATGTTCGACGAGCGCGGCCGGGTCTGGCTCACCTCCACGGTGCGCCCGCCGGACAACCCTCCCTTCTGCCAAGCGGGCTCGAGCCATCCGTCGGCGAAGCTGTTCCCGCTTGCCAGGGCCGGCCGCCACCTCGCGGTCTACGACCCCAAGACGCAAAAGCTCACGCCCATCAGCACCTGCTTCAGCACACACCACTTGATGTTCGCCGCCGACGCCGACCGCACGCTCTGGACTTCGGGGGGCGGTCCGGTCGTGGGCTGGTTGAACACGCGGATGTTCGACGAGACCGGCGATGAGGAGAAATCGCAGGGTTGGACCGCGCTTATTCTCGACACGAACGGCAACGGGAAGCGGGATGCGTACGTGGAGCCCGACCAGCCGGTCGATCCCAGCAAGGACAAGCGCATCTCGGCCGGCTTCTACGCCGTGGCGCCGGCCCCGGACGGCTCGATCTGGGGGACATCATTGGGCTTCCCGGGCGCCATCGTGCGGCTGAATCCGGGCTCCCACCCGCCGGAAACGGCGCTCGTGGAACTGTACGAGCTCCCGCTCGATCGGTCAGGCGCACCCGTGGAAGGGTTCTCACCGCGCGGCGGAGACGTGGACCGGAACGGCGTCTACTGGACGGCGCTCGCGAGCGGACACCTCGCGAGCTTCGATCGGCGCAAATGTCGGGGACCGCTGAACGGACCGACGGCGACGGGGCAGCACTGCCCCGAGGGCTGGACGTTTTATCCGGAGCCGTTACCGCAGCTCACTGGTGTGACGGAGCCGGGCAGCGCCGAGGCCAGCTACTACACCTGGGTCGATCAATTCGGCGTCCTCGGCTTGGGCAGCAACGTGCCGATCAACACCGACTGGAGTGACGGACCCGGGCAGCGCCGAGGCCAGCTACTACACCTGGGTCGATCAATTGGGCGTGCTCGGCTTGGGCAGCAACGTGCCGATCAACACCGGTAACGGGTCGGAAGGGCTGCTGGTTTTCAAGGACGGGAAATGGGTCGTGCTCCGGGTCCCCTATCCGCTGGGGTTCTACACCAAGTGGCTGGACGGCCGGATCGACGATCCGACCGCGGGCTGGAAGGGGAGGGGCCTGTGGGCCACCGTGAGCACGCGGGCGCCCTTTCACATGGAAGGCGGCAAGGGCACCACCAGCAAGGTGCTCAAGTTCCAGCTGCGCCCCGACCCGCTCGCTCAGTAACCTCGATTCGACTTGCTTAGCGCGCCCGCAGCCGCACGATGCGGCTGCTCCAGCCGTTGGACGACGGGTCGCCCGTACGGGACATCACCTGCAGCGTGACGATCTCGCCGGACTTCACTTTCCGGAGCGCTTCCCGCAGCGCAGCCCGTGTCCGGGTCGGTGTGCCGTTCACGGAGATGATAATGTCGGGTCCGCCGTCATCCGCACTGAACAGCCGCCCGTACGCCGGTCCGTCGGGCGCTACGCCGGTGATCACGAGCCCGCCGCCCGCTTGCGCGAACACCGCGCTGAGCCGCGTATCCTGACGATCGTCCTGTGAGAGCGGCTCCACCGAGATGCCCAGCGTCTCCTCTTTCGCGGAGGCGTCGCCTTTCGGCCTCCCACCGTTCGTCGAGGCGACCTCGGTGTCCGAGTCGCTCGGGGCGCGCGCCAGGCGCACCGTGAACGTCTTCTTCTCGCCACCCTGCCGCAGCACCATCACGTCGACGGTCTCGCCGGGCTTCTTGAAGCCCACCTTCTGCTGCAATTGGGGCGTGTTGTCGATCGGCTGCCCGTCGAGCGCGACGATCACGTCGCCCGGCTGCAGGCCCGCCTCTTTCGCGGGCGATGCCCCCGGGCTGAAGCTCTCCACCAGCACGCCGCGGATCTGCTTCAGGCCGACGGCCTCGGCGTCCTCCTGGCGCGCGTCGTCGATCCGGATCCCCATGACGGCGCGCTCGACGTGCCCCGTCTTCACGAGCTGGTCCATCACGGTGCGGGCGAGGTTGATCGGGATCGCGAAGCCGTAGCCCGCGTAGTACCCGGTCTCGCTCGCAATGGCCGAGTTGATGCCGATCACCTGTCCCTGGATATTGACGAGCGGCCCGCCCGAGTTGCCGGGGTTGATCGCCGCGTCGGTTTGAATGAAGTCCTGGATGCCGTAGCTGGGACGCGGTAGACCAATGAGCGCGCGCCCCTTCGCGCTGATGATGCCGGCGGTCACCGTGAAGGCGAACGCTTCGCCGAGCGGGTTCCCGACCGCGAGCGCCCACTCGCCCACCCGGGTCGAGTCGGAGTTGCCGAGGCCGACCGTGGGAAGGTTACGGGCGTCGATTCGGATCACCGCGACGTCGGTGTTGGGGTCGGTGCCGACGACCTTGGCGGTGAACTCCCGCTTGTCGTACAGCTTGACCGTCACCCGGTCCGCTCCGGCGACGACGTGGTTGTTGGTAAGGATGTAGCCGTCGGGCGAGACGATGAACCCCGAGCCCGACCCCTGCTCGACCTGCGGGCGGCGCCGTAGCTGCGGGAAAAAGTCTTCGAATCCGGGCGGCAGCCGCTGGCTCTGGCTGCGTTCGACGTGCTGCGACTTGACGAACACGACCGCGGGCTTGACATGCTCCGCCACGGCGACGAACGCGTTGCCGATATCGGCGGCGGGTTTGGCAGCGGGGATCTGGAACTGCGTTCCCGCCGCCTGGGCCGCAGGCACGAATTCCGGCGCACCGCCCTTCTTCGGCACACCGAGCGTGGACGCAAACGCCAGCCCGAACACGAATGCAAGGGCCACCAGGGCCCCGAACTTGAGCCAGTCCCGCGTACGTACCGCCATCGTCAATCTCGTTTCTGTAAGAGGGTGTACCGTCGTTTATTTCTTCTTGTCGTCATCCACGATCTCGTAGTCGGCGTCGACGACGTTGTCCTTCTTCTCGGCCGCGGGCTCCGCCGCACCAGGTCCGGGCGGCGGCTCCGCGCCGGGGCCGCCGGGGCCGCCGGCGCCGCGTTGCGCGGCATAGAGCGACGCGCCGGCAGCGGAGTACGCCTGCTGCAGCTCATCCAATGCCCGGGAGATCTCGTCCGCGTTCCCCGAGCGGAGGGCCTGCTTCGCCCCCTCGACCGCCTTGTCGAGCCGGGACTTGAGCGAGGCGTCGAGCTTCTCGACCCATTCCTTCGAGTTCTTCTCTACCTCGTACACCATCGTGTCGAGGCGGTTACGCCGCTCGATCTCCTCGCGCCGCCGCTTGTCCTCGGCGGCGTGCGCCTCTGCATCCTTGACCATCTTATCGATGTCTTTGTCACCGAGCCCGGAGGAGGCCTCAATCCGGATCTTCTGCTCCTTGCCCGTCGCCTTGTCTTTGGCGGAGACGTGCAAGATCCCGTTTGCGTCGATGTCGAACGTCACCTCGATCTGCGGCACGCCCCGCGGGGCCGGCGGAATCCCGGTCAGCTGGAACTTGCCGATCGTGCGGTTGTCGAGCGCCATCTGGCGCTCGCCCTGCAGCACATGGATCTCGACCGTCGTCTGGTTGTCTTCCGCGGTCGAGAAGATCTCCGACTTCTTGGTCGGGATCGTCGTGTTCCGTTGAATGAGAACGGTCGTGACCCCCCCCAGGGTTTCAATACCCAGGGACAGCGGCGTCACGTCGAGCAGGAGGACGTCCTTCACTTCGCCCGCGAGCACGCCACCCTGGATCGCCGCCCCGATCGCCACCACCTCGTCGGGGTTCACGCCCTTGTGCGGCTCCTTGCCGAAGAAGCCCTTTACGACCTCCTGCACCTTCGGCATCCGGGTCTGGCCGCCGACCAGAATGACCTCATCGATGTTCGATGGCTTGAGCCCGGCGTCTTTAAGCGCCTGCTCCATCGGCGGAATGGTCCGCTTCACGAGGTCGTCGACGAGCTGCTCGAGCTTCGCCCGCGTCAGCGTGATGTTCAAGTGCTTGGGCCCCGACTGGTCCGCCGTGATGAAGGGGAGGTTGATTTCCGTCTGCATCACCGTGGACAGCTCCATCTTGGCCTTCTCGGCGGCTTCCTTGAGCCGCTGCAACGCCATCGGGTCCTTGGACAGGTCGATCCCCTGGTCGCGCTTGAACTCGGCCACCAGCCACTCGATGATGCGCGCGTCAAAATCGTCGCCGCCCAGGTGCGTGTCGCCATTGGTCGACTTCACCTCGAACACGCCCTCGGCGAGCTCGAGGACCGAGATGTCGTACGTGCCGCCGCCCAGGTCGTAGACCGCGACCTTCTCTTCCTTCTTCTTATCAAGGCCGTACGCCAGCGCCGAGGCCGTCGGCTCGTTGATGATGCGCACGACGTCGAGCCCGGCGATCTTGCCGGCATCCTTGGTGGCTTGGCGCTGCGAGTCGTTGAAATAGGCGGGGACGGTAATCACCGCCTTCTCGACCTTGTGCCCGAGGTAGTCCTCCGCCGTCTGCTTCATCTTCTGGAGGATCATCGCCGAGATCTCGGGGGGCGTGTAGCGCTTGCCCTGAATCTCGACCGAGGCGAGACCGTTCGACCCCTCCGCGACCTTGTAGGGGACGCGCTTCGTCTCCTCCACCACTTCGCTCATCCGCCGCCCCATGAAGCGCTTAATCGAGAACACGGTATTCTGCGGGTTGGTCACAGCCTGGCGCTTCGCTACCTGGCCGACGAGTCGCTCGCCATCCTTCGTGAACCCGACCACGGACGGCGTGAGGCGCCCACCTTCGGCGTTGGGGATAACGACGGGATCGCCCCCCTCCATAACCGCCACCACCGAGTTGGTGGTCCCGAGGTCGATCCCGATGATTTTCTCAGCCATGACCAGCGCTCCTTAGCATGAGGGTGATGCCTACACACAGCCGCTCGTCGCACAGGCAAACTGCGTGCCTTCGAAAGATGCCAAAAAGGCAGGCGAAAGGCTATCTTTACGCCCGTGTTTCCCTACAAAGACGAGAACCCCGCCGAGCTTACGCCGGTCGTTACACTAGGCATCATCGCTGTCAACGTGGTGGCCTGGCTGTTCGTCCAGGGGGCTGGCAGCGATGAGGCCCTGGCGCGCTCCGTTTGCCAGCTTGGCCTCATCCCTGCAGAGGTGCTGCGGTCCGCGCCGGCCGGCACGTCCGTGCCGCTCGGCCCCGAGCTGCGCTGCGTGCTCACCGCCGATCCGCATTGGTGGACGGTGCTCACCTCGATGTTCATGCACGGCGGCTGGTTCCATCTGCTCGGCAACATGTGGTTCCTCTGGGTGTTCGGGAACAACATCGAGGATTCGATGGGGCATGCCCGATTCGTCGTGTTCTACCTGCTGTGTGGCGTGGCGGCCGCGGCGGCGCAGGTGCTGGCCGGCCCGAACTCGGTGGTGCCGATGGTGGGCGCCTCGGGCGCAATCAGCGGCGTGATGGGCGCCTACATCCTGCTGTACCCGCGCGTACGCGTGCACACGCTTGTGACGCTGGGGTTCTTCGTCACGACCGTAGCGCTGCCGGCGTACGTCATGCTGGGCTATTGGTTTCTGCTCCAGCTCCTCATGGGCGCCGTGGGCTCGGTGTCGCGCGTCGAGGGAGGCGTGGCCGTCTGGGCTCACGTGGGCGGGTTCGTCGTCGGGATGCTGGCGATTCACCTGTTCGCGAACCGGGAGTACCTCGACCGCCGACGCGGGGCCGGGGGCGGGGGCCGGGGGTGGGACGGCTATCCTTCCGCGTGATGCTTGATGGTCTTTCCCTCCACCACGAACACCACGTCTTCGGCGATGTTAGTGGCGAGGTCTGCCACGCGCTCGAGGTTGCGGCTCACGAGGAACAGCTCCATCGCCGCGCCGATGATGTGTGGATTCTCCATCATGTGAGTGAGGAGGATGCGGAACACCGAGCGGTTGAGCGCGTCGACCGAGTCGTCGCGGCGGCAGATGTCCCGGCCCAGCGCCCCGTCCCCACGGACGAACGCGTCCAGGGCGCCGGAGAGCATCCCGCGGGCCTGCCGCGCCATCTCGAGCAGGAGCCTTGGGTCCCGGGCCATGGGCTGTAGGGTGGCGAGCAGGTCCACCACGGTTTCCTCGACCTCCAGCTCGAGGGTGTCGAGGATGCCGTCACCTTCGACAGGTAGTCGGTCCAGATGAAGTCGTGCCGAAGCCGTCGGAGCGGTGCACCACGACAATGTCGGCGTCGGTGCCGTCGGAGAACTGGCGGATCCCACCGCCTGAGCCGATGGACTGGTAGTTCAGCTGGACGTCGGGATGCGCCTTGTTGTAGGTCAGCATCCAGTCCTGATAAATGATGTTCGGGAACGTGGCGCCCGCGCCGTTGAGCTTCACCTGGGCGGTCGCGGGAGCTGCGGCCAGCGCCACGGCGCTGAGGGCGAGAAATCGAGACTTCAGCATGTCGGTGCCCTCGTGAGATCGGAGTTAGAACGAGAACTGAGTTTGGAACAAGGCTTGGGATCGGGTCGCCTCTTGCGCGGCGGTCGGCGTGCCTTGGTAGTCCACGTAGTCCCAGTCCGCGAGGAGGCGCAGGTTCGGGCTGAGCTGATACGAGACGCCCCCGATGACGCGCGTCTGCCGGTCGTCGGCGACGTTGGTGTTGGGATCCACCACGTCCACCCGTGCGAGGACGGCGACTCTTGACCGCGGGACGTGGTAGACCCCGAAGCCGCTGATCACGCGCCCGTTGGTTTCCGCGAGCGGGGTGGCGGTGACGGTGTCCTTGGTGGACGCGTATTCGCCTGCAAGCGTGACTTGCTTTGAGCGGTACGACACCATGCCGACCCAGCGATAGCGCTTGCCGCCACTCGTCGGCTTGCCGTACTGACCGTACGCGGTCAAGCGGAGGCCGCCGACCCGGCTCGAGTCGTCCGTGTCGAGCACGCGGACGGAGACGCGGCCCATCACGTCCTTGCGCTGGTCGCCGGCGCTCGATTTGAAGTCCTCCCCGTTCACCGCAGTGACCTGGAGGTTCACCTTGTCCGGGCCCCATTTCCCGTCCACGCCCGCGCCGAGGTCGGACGCGCTCAGGTAGCCATTGCGGTCAAGCGCCATGGAGCCCTGCATCCGGTAATCCCAGACCGCCTCTTCCCAGTCGAGCCAAGGGGTGTGCATCTGGCCCAACTTGAAGGTCAGCGGGCTGGCGGTCGGCGTGTACGTTACGAAGGCGTACTTGAGGCGGAAACTCAACCCGGTCAACGTGCGAAAGACGTCCGGCGTGATCCGAGCGGTCACCCCGTTGCTGAGCCGCGCATTCACGTTGATGTAGGCGCGCGTGACCTCGAAGTTGTTGAGGTGGTTTGCGGTGTCCTTGAGCTGATAGACGTATTGGAGGTAAGTCAGCGCGCCTACCGAAACCTGCGGGGGGGATGGAGCTTGGGCGGCAGCTCCGCCCGCGGCCAGCGCGCACATGACGGCGGCGGCCGAGAGCGTTTGAGGCAGTCTTGCGTGCACGGAGGATCTCCTCAAGACGAGGTGGAGTGAGCGGCTTCTGTTGCCGCGGGAAACGTGCTGAAGCGCAATCACCATATGACGTCGCGTGTGTCACAGGACTGTAACGCAAGGAGGCGAGAGCAGGTAGCGGAGCCGTGCGGGCCTCCGCTACCTGGCACCCGGACGGCAGCCGTGCAGGTCGCCTACCTCGGCCTGTGGCCCTGCGGCTCCACCCGCCGGAAGCGATACCCCAAGCCTCGGACGGTCTCGATGCAGCGGGCGAGCGCGCCCAGCGTACAGCGCAGGCGCTGCAGATGCATGTCGACGGTGCGCGTCCGGATGTCCGGCTGCGCTCGCCACACCGTCTCCTCGTACGTCTGGAGGATGGAGACTACGACCACCGCAACGGCGCCGGCTCGGGCGTCACAAGATCACGTCTCCGCCGGGGTCCCGGCGCTTAAGGTGGTCCACGGCTTGCCGCGCGCCGGCACGGGCGCGCTCCGTCGCGGCGACGTCGCGCACGATGGTCACCACGGTGCGATCAGTCCCCTGCTCGACGCTCACGAGCAGCACGTCGTCCGGCCGGGCGGCGTGCGGCAGCAGCCAGCGCGGGACATCGAGCGTCGACCCGCCGTCGACTTCCACGACGGCGAGGTCGCCTTCGTGACGATCGACGATGAAGCGGTGCGATTCAGGCATCGACTGTACCTCCGTTGATTAATCCCAGGCTGAAGCCTGGGCTCGGCGCGGCACTGTCCGCAGCACGTCGTCCGGGCGGGCGGCGTGCGGCAGCAGCCAGCGCGGGACATCGAGCGTCGACCCGCCGTCGACTTCCACGACAGCGAGGTCGCCTTCGTGACGATCGACGATGAAGCGGTGCGATTCAGGCATCGACGGTACCTCCGTTGATTAATCCCAGGCTGAAGCCTGGGCTCGGCGCAGCACTGTCCTAAAGGACGTGCATCAATTCCGCACCACCCGGGCGTGACACTTCCCCTCGCGTTCCGTCGTGATCGTCCAGGCGCCATTGCGCGGCACCCGTACCGTCACGGTACCGTTGTCCGCGGTGCAATAGGTCGGGATGCCGCGCGCCGCCAAGAGGGCGAGCACCGAGGCGAAGGGATGCTGCCGGCCGTTCGCACTGATGATCACGGCGCGCGGTTGCACCGCGTCGAGCAGCTCGGCGCTGGTTGCGTTACTCGACCCGTGGTGGCCGCCCTTGAGCACGTCCGCCCGGAGCAGGGACGGCTCCGTCAGCATCCACCAGCCCAGCTCTGCCTGCTCGGCGTCGCCGGGGAAGAGCATCACGAAGCCGCCGCGTGTGAGTCGCACGCCGACCGAGCAGTTGTTCACCGCGTCGCCGCCCGCGTCGCCCGGCAGCGCGCCGCATGTGGGCGGAGGCGCCAGCAGGCGCAATTCGACCGAGTCGTCGCCCGTGACGAGCGTGACCCGCCGGACGCCCGTGTCGGCCGTGACCACAGGGATGCGGAGGCTGTCGAGGGCGCGCAGCAAGGCGCGGTATGTGACGGCGGTGCGCGGCGTGCCGCCGTACACGAACGCGCGCACGGGAAAGCGACTCACCACCGCGCCGAGCCCACCGTAATGGTCCGCGTGGGGATGGGAGAGGATCACCGCGGCGAGCGTGTCTACGTTGAGGCGCGTGAGGCGCGCCAAGATCGTCGCGCCGTGCTCGCCGCCGTCGATCAACACGTGACGGGCGCGACCGGCGCCCGCGTCGGTGATGAGAATGGCATCGCCGCCGACCCGCGCGTCGCTCACGTCCAGCACCCGGATGAGCAGGACGGTCGAGTCGAGCGGCACCGTGAGCCGCGCAGCGAGCAGCAGAGCGGCGAGCATCGCGTGGCAGAAGGTAGCGTATTCGGTCTGGCCTCCGCAATTTACAGCGCACTATGCGCGTGCTCCTCGCGCTGCTCATCGCGGCGCAGCATCCGGTTGTCCCCGCCCCATCCCCCGCTTCCGATACCGCCCACGACGTCGTCGTCGCGCCGGCGCCGCCGCCGGTGAGCGAGCCAGATAGCACCGTGCTGAGGGTGCTGGCGATCAACGACTTCCACGGCGCCCTCGAAGCGCGCGCGTGGCCGTGGTCCAATGGCAAGCTGGTCGGCGGCGCCGCGGCGCTGAAGCCGTGGCTGGACTCGCTCGCGCGGGCGTGCGGCTGCACCACCGTCCGCTTGGACGGCGGCGACGAAATGCAGGGGACGCTCCTCTCGAACTTCAGCTTCGGCCTCCCGGCCATCGCAGCGATGAATGCGTTCGGCATCGACGGGGCCGCCATCGGCAACCACGAGTTCGACTGGTCGGTCGACACGCTGCGGGCCCGGATGGCGGGAGCGAAGTACCGCTTTCTCGCCGCCAACATCACCGATTCGAGCAGCGCAGCGCGGCCCGAGTGGGCCGAGCCATGGACCCTGATCCAGCGCGGCAGACTGAAAGTCGCCGTGATCGGACTCGCGCTGCGGGCCACGCCCACGAACACAGCCTCGTGGAACGTGCGGGGGCTCGTGTTCGGCGAGGGCGCGGCGGCGGTGCGCCGCGTGCTGCCGCGGGCCCGGGCGGCCGCCGACTTCGTGATCGTCCTGGCGCACGAGGGGGCGTTCTGCGACGGCGTCACCGGCCAGGACCCCGTGCCGGCACCCGCCTGTCACGGCGAGATCGTGGACATCGCGCGCGGGCTCGACTCGGGGTCCGTGGACCTCATCGTGAGCGGGCACACGCACTCGCTCGTGAACACGGTGGTGAACGGCATCCCGATCGTTCAGGCGCGCTCGAGCGGCGCGGGCATCGCGGTGGTGGATTTCGTGCGCGTGCGCGGGACGGGGGGCGAAGTCCGCGCGCACATCGAAACCCCCTACGCCGACCAGGTTCAGCCCGATGCCGCGCTCGCCGACACGCTGCGCCCTTACCAGCGGGCTATCGAGGCCGTCACCAGTCGCTCCGTGGCCCACAGCAAGATCGAGCTGCGCCGGGTCGGCGAGGAATACGGGCTCGGCCGACTGATCGCCGATGCGCAGCGCAACGTCGCGAAAGCCGACGTGGCGATCGTGAACAACGGCGGCATTCGCGCCGATCTGCCGGCGGGCACCGTGACGTACGGCGATCTGTATGCGGTGCAGCCGTTTCAGAACCGGCTGGTGCGGCTGTTCGCCCGGGGCGAGGTGTTGCAGCAAGCGCTGGAGCACGCGGTGGCGGGCGACCGCGCGGACGCGCACGTCTCGGGGCTCGAGGTCTGGTACGATCCGCGCGAGCGCGTCGGGCATCGGGTCACCAAGGTCAGGCTGACGAACGGACAGGGGCTCGACAACGGTCGCACCTACACCGTGGCGGTGAGCGACTTCCTCGCGGCGGGCGGGAGCGGCTACACGATGCTCCGGGGGCTGCCGGCCGCGGACGTGGGGTTGGTCGATCTGGACGCGCTGATTCAGTACCTCGCGGTGCTGCGGCCGCCGGTCGAAGCCCCGGGCGACGAGCGCGTGCACCGTGCCGGAGCCGGCCGGTGACGCTGCGCGTGTTCGTGAACGAGCGGCCGGTGACGGTGGCCCGGGGGGCCACGGTGCGCGACGCGGTGGCGGCGCTCGACGGCGAGCTCGCGGGGCTGCTCGCGAGTGGGGCGGCGTACGCGACCGACGGCGTGGGGCGCCCGGTCGACGCCGCGGACCCGATCGGCGAAGGCGGCGCGATCCTCCGGGTGATCGTGACGGCGCGGCAGGGACCGCCCCGCCTCTCCAAGGAGCTGCTGCGGCGCTGGCCCAAGGCCGAGCTGCACGTGCACCTGGACGGATCGTTGCGTCCCCAGACGATGCTCGAGCTGGCGCGGGCCCAGGGCGTCCGGCTGCCGGCAGACACGCCCGAGGGGCTCGCCGAGGCACTCCACGTGAAGCACGCCAAGAGCCTCGAGGAGTATCTCACCAAGTACGAGATCACCCTGTCCGTCATGCAGACCGCGGCGGCGCTCGAGCGCGTCGCCTATGAGTTCGTGATCGACGCCGCGGCGGACGGCGTGCGCTATGTGGAGGTGCGCTACTCGCCGCTGTTGCACCGTCCGGCGCTCACCCTGACCCAGGCGATCGAAGCGCCGCTCGCCGGGATCCGGCGCGCGGAGGCCGAGACCGGCACGAAGGTGGGTGTGATTGTGTGCGCGATCCGCACGCGGCCGCCGGCGGAGTCACTCGAGCTGGCGCGCGCGGCGGCGCAGTACCGGAGCGCGGGCGTCGTGGCGTTCGATCTCGCGGGCCCCGAGCGGGGGCATCCCGCGCGGGAGCACGCGCCGGCGTTCGAGTACGCGGCGGCCCACGGGATGGCCTGCACCTGCCATGCCGGGGAAGGGGACGGGCCGCATTCGATTCACGAGGCGCTGCATCAGTGCGGCGCGCAGCGTATCGGCCATGGCACCCGGCTGGGTGAGGATCCCGCCCTGCTCGATTATGTCGTGGAGCGCGGCATCCCGCTCGAGATGTGTCTCACCAGCAACCTGCACACGCACACGGTAGCCACGATCGCAGAGCATCCGTTCAAGCGGTACCTCGACCGGGGGGTGGTCGTCACGCTCAACACCGACGGGCGGCTGGTCGACGGCATCTCGCTGACCAACGAGTATTTCCTCGCCCAGAGCGTGTTGGGGCTCGGTCGACAGGAGCTCGCGCGCGTGACGCTGAATGCGTGCGACAGCGCGTTTCTTCCGGAATACGAGAAGGTCGCGTTGGTGTCGCGGATCCAGAGCGAACTGGAGGCTCTCTAATGTCCCTCCACCGTACGGTGCTCGCCTGCGGCGTCACCTTCGTGTGCGCCCTGCTCGTATTCACGCTGCCGCGCTTCGCGTGGAATAGCATCGAGGCGGCGGGGCGTCAGCAGGTCACTCGGCCGGACACGACCGCGCAAGCCATGCCGCCCGTCGCAGCGGCTGTCCCCCAAGAACCGCGCGGCCTGGGCGAGCGGCTCACAGGCCTCTTGGGGATCGCCTTCATCCTGGGACTGGGGGTGGCCTTGTCGCGCAACCGCGGGGCGATCAGCGGGCGGGTGGTGGCGTGGGGCGTCGGGCTTCAGCTCGCGTTCGCCATCTTCGTGCTGCGGGTGCCATTCGGACAGCAGCTGTTCAGCGCGCTGGGTGACGCAGTGAAGGCGATTTTGAGCTTCTCGTACGTCGGGTCCGAGTTCGTCTTCGGCGAGATCGGCAAGCAGCACTCGAGTCTGGGCATCATCTTCGCGTTCCAGGTGCTACCCGCCATCATTTTCGTGTCTGCACTGTTCGCGATCCTCTATTATCTCGGCGTGATGCAGCTCGTGGTGAAGGCGTTTGCGATCGTGATGAATAAGGTGATGGGGGCGAGCGGGGCAGAGAGCCTGAACGTGGCCGCCTCGATCTTCATGGGCCAGACGGAGGCTCCCCTCACGATCCGGCCGTTCCTCCCGGGGATGACGCAATCGGAGCTGATGACGGTGATGACGGCTGGCATGGCGCACGTGTCGGGATCGATCATGGCGGCCTACATCGCCTTCGGGATCGAGGCACGCCACCTGCTCACGGCCGTGATCATGACCGCCCCCGGGACCATCATGATGGCGAAGATCCTCGAGCCCGAGACCGCCACCCCGGAGACGCTCGGTGGCGTGCGGGTCGAGATCCCGCGCACCGACGTGAACGTGGTCGACGCGGCCGCGCGCGGCACCACCGACGGGCTGCACCTGATGCTCAACGTGATCGCGATGCTGGTGTCGTTCATCGCGCTGGTTGCCCTCGCGAACGGCGCGTTCGGGTGGGTGCACCGGTACGTCGCGTGGTTCCCCGAGAACATCCAGACGGTGCTCGGGTGGGTCTTCAGCCCCATCGCGTGGGTGATGGGGGTGCCGTGGCACGACAGCGGCACCATCGGGAGCCTGCTGGGCACGCGCATGGTCCTGAACGAGTTCATTGCCTACGCCCAGCTCGGCCCCATGAAGGCGGCGCTCGACCCCGTCTCGTTCACGATCGCGACGTTCGCCCTGTGCGGCTTCGCCAACATCAGCTCGGTGGGGATTCAGATCGGGGGCATCGGCGCTCTGGTCCCCGACCGCAAGCACGATCTCGCCCGGCTCGGCTTCCGCGCCATGATCGCGGGGACGCTCGCCAACTTCCTGTCGGCGACGCTGGCGGGAATCCTGCTATGAGCGGGGAGAAGGGAGAAGGGAGAAGTACTCTCCGCGCAGCGACTGAGACCGTCTCCCGCACGCTGGGGCCCCTTGCGCCCCGCGTCGCGATCGTGCTCGGCTCGGGGTTGGGGGACGTGGCGGAAGGGGTTCGCAGCGCCACGCACATCCCCTACGCGGACATCCCTGGCTTTCAGAAGCCCGGCGCGCCGGGCCACAAGGGGGAGCTCGTTGCCGGGACGCTCGAGGGTGTGGAGGTGCTCGTTCAGAGTGGCCGCTTTCATCTCTATGAAGGCCATACGCCGCAGCTGGCGGCGTTGCCGGTGCGGGTGTTCGCCCGGCTCGGCATTCGCACCCTCGTCGTCACCAACGCCGCTGGCGGGATCCGCCTCACGTTGCGCCCGCCCACGCTCATGCTCATCGCAGACCACATCAACCTGATGTTCCGGAACCCGTTGGAGGGCGCGGTGGAGGAGGGGGAGCAGCGCTTTCCCGATATGAGCGATCCGTATGACCGTGAGCTGCGCGCGCTCGCCCGGGAGGTAGCGTTGCAGCAGAAGATCGAGCTCGATGAGGGGGTGTACGCCGCGCTACTGGGCCCCTCCTACGAGACGCCTGCCGAGATCCGCATGCTCGAGCGTCTGGGCGCGAACGCCGTGGGGATGTCCACGGTGCCCGAGGTGATCGTGGCGCGGGCACGAGGGATGCGCTGTCTGGGCTTCTCGAGCATCACGAACGCAGCGGCCGGACTTTCCGCCGCCCCGCTGTCACACGAGGAGGTGCTGGCGGCCGGGACGCAGGTCGCCGGCCAGCTTGCCACCCTGATAAGAGGCGTGCTCGTGAAGCTTTAGCCCTTCCCCCGTCCCCCTTTGCCGGCCGTTGACCGTCTTCTGACAAGTTCGTTGCAACCCTTTCGGACCGAGCGCTGTCATACTTGGCGCTATCAGCCTGCCTCGGACGCCGTCGCCGGGGATGTCGCACCGACCTCCGTCTCGAGGTGCCCATGTCTCTGGCTGCCCTTTGGCTGGCCGGCTCCGCCGCGGCTTACGTGCCGACGCTTGCAGCTCCGCCCGCTCGGCCACCGGTTCTGAGCCACGCCCTCACCGCCGATTCACCCACCGTAGCCGCGCAGCAGGTGCGCGCCACCCGACTGGTCCGACCTATCGTGATTGATGGCGTGCTGCACGACCTCATGTGGGAGGGGGCCGAGCGCGTGACGGGCTTTCTGCAGCGGGATCCCAATGAAGGGATGGCGCCGACCGAGAGCACCTACGTATACGTCGCCTACGACGACGCGGCGCTGTACATCGGTGCGCGGTTGTTCGACGCACATCCCGACTCGATCGTCGCCCGGCTGGGGCGGCGCGACGCGCAGACCAACTCGGACGCCTTCACGGTCTACATCGATCCCTACCACGACCGACGCAGCGGCTACTACTTCGCGATCAACGCGGCGGGGACGCTGTCCGACGGTACGCTTTACAACGACGAGTGGGACGACAACTCGTGGGACGGGGTGTGGGAGGGGAAAGTCAGCCGCGATTCGCTCGGCTGGACGGCGGAGCTGCGCATCCCGTACTCCCAGCTGCGCTTCATCCAGAAGCCGCAGTACGTGTGGGGGATCAACTTCCGGCGCGACGTCGCCCGCAAGAACGAGCGGGACTATCTCGTCTACACGCCCAAGAACGGCAGCGGCTTCGTGTCGCGCTTCGTGGACCTGGTGGGGATCGAGCGAGTCACCCCGCCGCCGCGGCTCGAGGTCTTGCCCTACACGATCGGCAAAGCGGAGCTATCGACCCGCACTCCGGGGAATCCGTTCAACGACGGGTCCAAACTGACGCCCGGGATCGGCGCCGACGCGCGCATCGGGTTAGGGCCCAACCTCACCCTCAACGCCACCGTGAACCCCGACTTCGGCCAGGTGGAGGTGGATCCGGCGGTGGTGAACCTGAGCGACGCGGAGACGTTCTTCCAGGAGAAGCGGCCGTTCTTCATCGAGGGCGCGTCGATCTTCAACTTCGGCCGGGGCGGGGCGCGCAACTATTGGGGGTTCAGCTGGGCCGAGCCCCAGTTCTTCTACAGTCGCCGCATCGGCCGCGCCCCGCAGGGAAGCGTGCCGAGCGCCGATTTCAGCGACATGCCGGTGGGGGCGCACATCCTCGGTGCGTTGAAGCTGACCGGGAAAGCGGCCGGGAGCTGGAACGTCGGCGCGCTCTCGGCGGTGACGGGCCGGGAGACCGCCCAGCTCGACACCTCCGGAACGTTGTTCAAGAAGGAAGTCGAGCCGCTCACGTACTACGGCGTGTTCCGGGTGCAGAAGGAATTCCCCGACGGCCGCCAGGGGCTGGGCGTCATGAGCACGGTGGCCGCGCGCGGGTTCCGGGATCCCCTGCTGCGCGACGACGTCAACTCGCATTCGTTGGCCTGGGGCGCCGACGGGTGGACGTTCCTCGACCATGCCAAACGGTGGGTGGTCACGGGGTGGGTGGGCGCGTCCCGCATCGACGGGAGCGCAGCCCGCATCACCGCCGTGCAGGAGAACCCCCGACACTATTTCCAGCAGCCGGACGCCGGTCACGTGCGCGTGGACTCGAGCGCCACGTCGCTGACCGGGTGGGCGGCCCGGGTCTACCTCAACAAGCAGAAGGGGAACTGGTTCTCGAATTCGGCGATCGGGGTCATCGCTCCCGGGTTTGACGTGCACGACCTCGGGTTCCTCTGGCGCACCGGCGTGGTCAACATGCACGTCGGCGCCGGCTACGATTGGACCAAGCCCGGCAAGGTGTTCCGCTATGCGGAGCTGGGCGGAGCGCTGTTCCGCAATTACGATTGGGACGGCAACATCAACTGGACGGGCGCCTTCCAATTCGGGACCCTGCAGCTGCTCAACTACCATCAGTTCAACTGGGACCTGGCGTACAACCCGTGGACCGTGAACAACCGGCGCACCCGCGGCGGCCCGCTGACCTTGAACCCCCCGGGCTACCAGGTGGACGTCGGTTGGCAATCGGACACGCGGAAGGCGTGGGTGATCAACTTCCAGTCCGGCACCTACCAGGCGGAGAGCGGTCGGAACTGGTATCTGTCGCCTAGCGTCGATTTCAGGCCGGCGTCCAACGTCCTGCTCAGCGTAGGCCCGAATCTGTTCCGCGACCTGACACCGGTACAGTATGTCGGCACGTTCGCGGACCCGGCGGCGACGGCGACGTTCGGCAACCGCTACGTGTTCGGGACGCTGCACCAGACCGAGCTCTCGGCGGGTGTCCGCTTGAACTGGACCTACAGCCCGACGTTGTCGCTTCAGGTGTACGCCCAGCCGCTGATCTCCGCCGGGCGGTACGGCGACTTCAAGGAAGTCGCGCGGCCGCGCACCTTTGACTTCACCGTGTACGGGCGGGATGCGGGCACGATCACGCGCGCAACCGACGGGAGCTATGTCGTGCACCCGATCACGGGCAACGCGACCGACTCGCTCACGTTCGCTGACCCAAACTTCAACTTCGTCTCGCTGCGCGGGAACGCTGTGCTGCGCTGGGAGTACCTGCCGGGCTCGACGATCTTCTTCGTGTGGACGCAGAGCCGCTCGGACGATGAGAACATCGGCGACTTCCAATTCCGACAGTCGATGGATCGGCTACTGCACGCTAAGGCTGACAACATCTTCCTGGTCAAAGTCACGTACTGGTGGAATCCATAACGGCGCTGTGGACGGGTAGACGCCAAGTTAGACGCTGAGATGCCGGCGTCTACCTCAGCGTCTGTCCATCTGGGGCGGATACACCGAGACGTCTGATCCCACCGCGAAGATAGTGGAGACGGGCGAGCTGCGATTCAAGAATTCCCACTCCGGTCCGTACAGGATCCCGAAGTCCACCGCGTAATCGACGCTCACGATTTTCCTGATGGCCCACGGCGGGTGCTCCACGCGGAACGCTCGCGGCCGCCCGTGCCGGTCGGCGCGAACGCCGTACGTGCGCTCTTTGAGGTAGTGCTCGAACGTCGACGCGGCCGGAACGGCGCTGTCGCGCGACCCTGTGACGACGAGGCGATGGCGCGGCGCGTCGAGCCCGAAGCGGTATTCCGCGCTTACGCCATCTGTGCCCGCGACGACGCGGGCTGAGATCCGCGCGGCCTGGAACGGCTCCCCGTAGCGGAGTCGCCCGACCGCCGCGATGATGCGGCTGGGGACGAGCTCGCGCACGAACGTCACGGCGGGGTGGGCTCCGTGCCTGGCGTAAACCCGGAAGTTCACCTGTGGGTGGGCCGCGAAGCCGAGGATGCGCCAGCCGCGCAGCCGCACGTCGCGCATCTCGAGCGCCACTAGACTCACGTGCGTCTTCCCGTTCCAGCGGTCGGGTTCGACACCGGGCGCGACCTGCGCCCGTACGAGCTCCTCGGGAGCTTCGAAGGTGAGCAGGACGACGTTCGACCAGTGGGCGGTGAGAAACGGGCGGGTCGTCACTTGAGCCGGGGGACAGGATCGGTAGTAATATGGCATCCCGACTCTCGAGGTACCGATGACGAGTCCCCTCACTCCGGACGCGCGCCTCCGGACGGTCAAGATCATCCACGGCGCCCTCATGGCAGGCGTGATCGTTTTCTTGCTGGTGACGGCGTGGGTGCCTCGGGCCACGCCGCCAGCATCAGGTGGCTTCGGCCGCGCGCTGACTTACGGCGGCCTGGCGCTGCTCGCCGCCGCGCTCGTCGTGCTACGCCTGGTCCCCCGGCCCGATCCCGCCCCGGCACCGGGCCAGACCACGGAGCAATGGTGGGGGGTCAGTCAGGGACGGTTGATCGTCATGTGGGCGCTCATGGAGGGTGCCGCGCTCGTCAACGGGGTCGTGTGGTTTGTGACGCGCGAGCGGACGCCGCTCGCGGCGGCGGCGGTGGCGCTGGTGGTGCTCTACGTGCTCCGGCCGGGCCGCTATTTGGAGTAGGCGCTCACGAAGGCACCCCTACAATCCGTTGGTGGGCGGCCGCGGCGGCGCGGGCACGAAGTGGTTCAACGGTCCGTGTCCCTTCCCCAGCCCCGGGGCGGCGGCCATCGCCCGGGACACGAAGTCGAGCGCATCCTCGATAGCGCGCTCGAGCGGGCGGCCGTGGGCCAGCCCTGCGGCGATCGCCGCTGAGAGGGTGCAGCCGGTGCCGTGCGTCGAGGTCGTATCGAGCCGCGCGCGGGTGAAGCGTCGCACGGTACCGTCGCTCACCAGCACGTCGACAATCTCGTCTCCCGCGAGATGGCCGCCCTTCACCAGGGCGGCTTTCGCGCCCAATTGCACGAGCGCGCGGCCGGCACGCTCCATGTCGGCTGGGTTCCGCACGTCCGTGCCCGCGAGAATCGCGGCCTCGCCCAGGTTGGGCGTGACGAGCCGCGCGAGCGGCACGAGACGCCGCGCGATCAAATGCTCGGCGTCCGCATTCAGCAACCGGTCTCCCGAAGTCGCAAGCATGACCGGATCGAGCACGTAGTTCGGCAGCCGCCGGCCGGCGATTCCCGCCGCCACCGTTTCGACCAGCTCGGCCGAGGCGAGCATGCCGCTCTTCACGGCGGCCGGCGGGAGGTCGTCCGCCAGCGCGTCGATCTGCTTGGTCACGAGCGCCGCCGGAAGCGCCTGCCACGCCCGGACGCCTACGGTGTTCTGAGCGGTGACGGCGGTGATCACGCTTGTGCCGAACACGCCGAACTGGTGAAACGTCTTCAGATCGGCCTGGACGCCGGCCCCGCCGCCCGAATCGGAACCAGCGATGGTGAGAGCGATCTTCACACGGGCTCCGTCGGGCGCCCGTCTCCGCCGCGCAGGAGGGGCAGACTGCAGCGCCGCTTCTTCGCATATTGATGGCGCGGAGCCGGGCCCGAACCCGTGAGGAGACCCATTGCCAGTAATCTGCAGTCGACGATCCGCGATCTTCAACGGCGCAAGGCGCGCGGCCGGCGCGGGCTCGCCCTGATCGAAGGGGTGCGCCTCGTGGAGGAAGCGCTCGCGGCGGGCCTGACCTTCCGTGGCGCCCTGGTCGCCCCGGACCTGGCCCGCACGACGCGCGGCCGCGAGCTGGTGGTGGAGCTAGAGCGGCACGCCGTGCCGGTGGAAGAGGGCTCGGCGCGCGCCCTCGCCGAAGTCGCCGACACGGAAGCGCCGCAGGGCATCGTCGCGGTCGTCGAACCTCGCACCTGGGCGGCCGACGACATCCCGCTCGGCGGGGTGCGCAGCACGGCTCTGGTCATCGACGGCGTGCAGGACCCGGGGAACGTGGGCACGCTCATCCGCACGGCGCACGCCCTGGGTGCAGCGGGCACTGTCGTCCTGCGCGGCACCGCCGACACGCTCAACCCCAAGGCGCTGCGCGCCGCCATGGGCGCGACTTTCCGGCATCCTGTCGTAGCGCTCGACGACACCGCCTTCATCGCCTGGGCGCGCCGACACGGGGTGACCTTATGGGCCGCCGCCGCCGACGGCGTTCCGCTGCCACGGGCGCTGGGAGAAGGCGGACCCGGGCAGTCGGAAGGGCCGATCGCAGTGATCGTCGGCAACGAGGGCGCCGGCATCCGGCCGCAGCTCAACGCGGTGTCCGCCAAGCGTGTGGCGATCCCGCTCGCCCAGGGCGCCGAGTCGCTGAACGTCGCGGTCGCGGCCGGCATCCTGCTCTTCGAGGTGACGCGTGGTCGTTGATCCGATCCTGCTCGTCGGGGCCGCTCTCCTCGGGCTTTGCTTCGGGAGCTTCCTGAACGTCTGCATCCTGCGCCTGGCGAAGGAGGACAAGAAGCAGCGCTCCCTCTTCCATCCCCCCTCTACCTGTCCGACCTGCCGGCAGCCGATCGCGTGGCGGGACAACATCCCCGTGGTCTCGTGGCTGCTGCTGCGCGGCCGCTGCCGCCGCTGCGGACACCCCATCTCGCTGCAATACCCGATCATCGAGGCGGTGGTCGGGGTGGTGTGGATCGCGGCGATGGTGGCCTACGGACCGACCGTTCACTTCCTCGCCGCCGCGCTCCTGGGGACGATCCTGCTCGGCATCGCCGTGACCGACGCTCGTCACTACTTGATCCCCGACGAATACAACTGGGCCGGTCTCATCCTCGGTCTCGGCGCCTCCCTCACCTCGGGGGTGCCGGGGTTCAAGGAAGCGGTGCTCGGCGCGGCGACAGGCTTCGCGCTGCTGTACGCGGTCGGCGTCGCCGGGCAATGGGTCTTCGGGGAAGAGGCGATGGGGGGCGGCGACATCAAGATGATGGCGATGGTGGGCGCCTTCGTCGGCTGGAAGGGCGTGCTGCTCACCGTCTTCGCGGCCTCGGTGTTCGGCAGCCTGGTCTACGTCCCGCTCCTCCTGCGGCACAAGAAGCGTCACGTCCCGTTCGGGGTATTCCTCGCCATGGGGGCGGCTGTCGTGTTCGTGTTCCGCGACACCATCATCGACTGGTACCTGCGGTTCCTGCGGGCGGGGTGACCCGATGGGCGATCCGTTCGAAGGCCTGTTCGACTCGGGGGCGGTGCTCGAGCGCGTCGGAGTCGACCTCACCGTACAGGCGCGACGTGGAGACTTGGAGCCGGTCCGCTGCCGGGATGCAGAGATCGCCCGTGTGGTGGACATCCTTCTGCGGCACAGCAAGAACAACCCGGCGCTGATCGGCAAGGCAGGCGTCGGCAAGACCGCCATCGTTGAGGGGTTAGCGCAGCGTATCGCGGGCGGCGACGTCCCGCCCGCGCTCAAGGACGCGCGGCTCGTCGCCCTGGACCACGTGGCGCTGCTCGCGGGGACGGCATTCCGCGGCCAGTACGAAGAGCGGATCCGTAAGCTGGTACGCGAGCTCTCGGCCAACCCCGACCTGATCCTGTTCGTGGACGAACTGCATAACCTCATCGGCCAAGGCACGGCCCTCGGGGCCGCGATGGACGCGGCCAACATGTTGAAGCCCGCGCTGGTGCGCGGCGACATCCGCATTATCGGCGCGACGACCGGGGGCGAGTACGACAAGTGGATCCGGGGCGACCCGGCACTCGAACGGCGCTTCCAGCCGGTCGTCGTCGAGGAGCTGGACGCGATCCAGACGTGGGAGGTGCTGGTGGCGCGGCGGCCGCGCCTCGAGCGGCACCACGCCGTTGCGATCACCGACGACGCCCTCAAGGCCGCGATAGTGCTCACCGACCGCTTCGTCCCCGAGCGCGCCCGCCCGGACAAGGCGATCGACGTGCTGGATGAAGCGTGCGCCCACGCCCAGGCCGCGGCGCAGGTGTCGCCCGCGCTCGACCGGCTCATCCGCGAGCGGCGCAAGGTGGACGCGATGATCCGACGGGGCTTGACCCATGAAACCCCGGCAACGGAGCCGGCCGAGGACTTGGTGGCCGAGATCTTTCCAATGCTGGAACGCATTGGCGCGGAGATCGAGAAGATGCTGGGGGGACGGTCGGACAGTCGGACCGCCGGACCGCAAGGCACCGAGACCGCGGTCCGACCGTCCGACCGTTCGACCGTCACGCTCGCCGACCGGCGCGCCGAACTCGACCAGCTGCTCCGGGAAGAGCTGGAGCACCAGGGGATCGTCGTACGCGGCCAGGACATCGCCCGCGCAGTCGGGGCGTCGGTCGCGAAGAGCATCGAGTGGCAGGGATGAAGCGGCTGCGCGGCGCCGGCGCAGTGCTCGCCGCCGGCGTACATCGTCCACAAGTTCAACGAGGATCTCCCGCCCGCGGAGCTCGCCGGGCTGCAGGCGACGCTGCGCCTCTTCGGCTTCGTGCCTGATTCGCTTGACCTGCGTGAATCCTTTGCGGACGTCCTCACCGAGCAGATCGGCGGCTACTTCGATCCCGACTCGAACACCCTCTATGTGCCGACGGACATCGATTCGTTCATCGTGCGGACCAGTGTCACGCACGAGCTGGTGCACGCCCTGCAGGGCCAATACGTCAACCTCGATTCGCTGCTCGAGCTGAAGCACGCGAATGACCGCCGGGGCGCCGCGCAGGCCGTGCTCGAAGGCCAGGCCACGCTGGTACAGACGCTCGTCATGATGCCCGAGCAGCGCCTCGAGGAACTCCCCAGCTTTTGGGAGGCGCGCCTGGCCACGATGGCCCAACAGCGGCGCATGCCCGCCTTTGCGCACGCACCCCGCTGGCTGCGCGAGACGCTGATCTTCCCGTACCTAGCGGGAGCCGACTTCGTTCGCTGGTTCCGCACGACACACCCCGGCCGGCAGCCGTACGGGGCGGCGATGCCCGTGTCCACGGAGCAGATCCTGCATCCCGACCGCTATGCGGCGGGCGACGCGCCGCTCGAGCTCGCGTTCGTCGCGCCGTCGCCCGATACGGTGCGCTACGAGGACGACCTCGGCGAATTCGAGATCCGGCTGCTGTTCGCACAGCTGCTCGACGACAGTACAGAGGACCAGGCGGCGTGGCTCGCCGGTGGCTGGGGCGGCGACCGCTATCGGATTCTGGGACCGGGGTTCGAGGCGCTGGTATGGTATTCGGCCTGGGACAACTCCGCCGCGGCGGCACGATTTGCCAAGGGACTGGAGCGGGCCTGGGCCCGGAGGCCGTCGGCCCTAGCGGCGGTCAGACGATGGGAAATCACGCGACTCACGATCGACGGTCGACCGCTGGTCCGGCTGGTAGACGCCCCCGTTGGATGGGCGGGATGGAGCAGCGTGCCGCGGATCACCCTGGTCAAAACCCGGTGAAAGGCCGGTCCCCCTTTTAATCCGCCAACGTCGTAAGTAGCTTTGTGCCCCGATGTTTACAGCCCTCTCGGAGCAGCTCACCGCGGTTCTGAAGCGCCTCACGGAGCGCGGCGTGCTCTCTGAGGCCGATGTGACCGAGGCGTTGCGCGAGATCCGCCGCCACCTGCTGGAGGCGGACGTGGGCTTCGAAGTGACGCGCGCGTTCGTCGAGCGCGTCCGTGAGCGGGCGGTGGGGGCGCTCCAGGTCGAGGCAGTTCGCCCCGGCCAGCAGGTGGCGAAGCTTGTGCACGACGAGATCGCGCGCATGCTGGGGGCCGAGGTCGGACCCGATGGGCGGTTGGTAGGGGCGCAGGGTGCTGCGCCGCTACAGTTCAATTCCGTCGGCCCCACGCTGCTCTTGCTGGTGGGTTTGCAGGGCTCCGGCAAGACGACGACCGCGGCGAAGCTCGCCCGGCGGCTGAAGCGCGAGCAGAAGGCCCCGTGCCTGGTGGCGGCGGACGTGTATCGGCCGGCGGCCAGGGAACAGCTCGAGCAGCTCGGCGGGCAAGTGGGGGTGCCGGTGTTTCCGGGGAAGGGGGAAGAGGGAAGGGGTGGGGGCGTCGTCGAGCTTGTCTGGCAAGCGGTGCGCGAGGCCGAGCAGGCGCGCTGCCGGGCGGTCATCGTGGACACGGCCGGGCGCGTGCAGATCGACGTCGCGATGATGGACGAGCTGCGCGCCCTCCAGCAGGCGGTCGAGCCCCGCGAGGTGCTGCTCGTGGCGGACGGGATGAGCGGGCAGGATGCGGTGCGGATCGCGCAGGGGTTCCACGCGGCGGTGCGGCTCACGGGCGTGATTCTCACCAAGCTCGACGGTGACGCGCGCGGCGGCGCGGCCCTGTCGATCCACGGTGCGACCGGCGTACCGATCAAGTACGTCGGCGTCGGAGAAAAGCTGGACGCGCTCGAGCCCTTCGACCCTGGACGAATGGCGGGTCGGATCCTGGGGCAGGGCGACGTGGTGGGGTTGGTCGAGAAGGCGGCGACCGCGATCGACGGCGCGGCGACGCAGCGGCTCGAGCGGAAGGCGCGCTCGAAACGGGGGATGGATCTCAGCGACTTCCTCATCGCCCTGAAGCAGATGGAGGCGATGGGGCCGCTCAAGCATGTGCTCTCGTTGCTGCCGGGCGTGAACGCGAAGGCCCTGCAGGCGGTGCGCGCCGACGACAAGCGGCTCAAGCACGTCGAGGCGATCGTCCTGTCGATGACGCCGGAAGAGCGGGCGGAACCGACGATCCTCACCGGATCGCGGCGCCTGCGGATCGCGAAGGGCGCGGGCCGGCCCGTGCAGGAAGTCAATCGCCTCCTGGCGCAGTTCCAGCAGATGAAGCAGCTATTGAAAGGGACTTGAGCACATGGCAACTCGTATTCGACTGCGGCGCGTGGGACGGAAGGGGCAGAGCTACTTCCGGATTGTGATCGCCGACCAGCGCTCCCCGCGCGACGGGCGCTTCGTGACGACCATCGGGCACTACAATCCGCGCACCAACCCGGCCGTTATCAAGGTCGACGCAGAGCAAGCGCGGGCGTGGCTCGACAAGGGCGCGCTCCCGACGGACACGGTGCGCTCGCTCTTCAAGAAGGCCGGAGTGCTGGGGAAACGGCCCGCCTAGTCGGGCGGCTGCGCAAGCCGCACGGGCAGCGGGGGGAGGTGTCGATCTTCCCGCTGGTGGAGAATCCCGGCGCGGTGTTCGTGCCGCAGACGCGGCTGTACGTGGTGAACGAGGCGCGGCAGGTCGTCGCGGGGCCGCTGATCGTGGCGCGGCGGCGCGCTTACCACCGCGAGTGGCTGCTCGGGTTCGTGGGGGTCACGTCGCGGGCGGTCGTGGAGCCATGGCGGGACCACTTCGTCGCGGTGGAAGAGGCCGATGCTGACGCTTAACGTCGTGACGCTCTTCCCTGAGGTCTTTCACGCGGCGCTCCAGCTGAGCATCCTGGGCCGGGCCGCCGAGCAGGGGTTGGCGCGGTACCGGGTCGTGCAGCTGCGCGATTACACGCGCGACCGACACCAGACGGTGGACGACTATCCCTACGGGGGCGGTGCCGGGATGGTGCTCAAGCCGGAGCCGTTCTTCGAGGCGGTGGAGGATCTGCGCGCCGGCCCGCCGATCGTGCTGCTGTCGGCGCGCGGGCGGCCCTTCACCCACGACGACGCGGTGCGGTTCTCCCTGGGGCGGGAGCTGACCCTGCTGTGCGGCCATTACAAGGACGTGGACCAGCGGGTCGCGCATGGGCTGGGGGCGGAGGAGCTGTCGCTCGGTGATTTCGTGCTGTCGGGGGGCGAGCCCGCGGCGCTGTGCGTGATCGACGCGGTGGTGCGGCTGCTTCCCGGGGCGTTGGGCGATCACGAATCGGCGGCGACGGATTCGCATTATGATGGATTGTTGAGCCCGCCGAGCTACACGCGGCCGCCGAGCTATCGCGGAATGGATGTCCCCGCGGTATTGTTGAGCGGCGACCACGAGAAGATCGCGGCGTGGCGGGCGGCGGAAGCTGAGCGCCTGACGCGCGAACGGCGGCCCGATCTGTGGGCCCGATATGAGGATCGAGGGTGAGGGTATGGACCGACTGAGGGCGATCGAGCGGGAAGGGTTGAAGACCAACATTCTCGCTTTTGATCCGGGCGACACGGTGCGGGTGATGGTGCGCGTGCGCGAGGGCGACAAGGAGCGGCTGCAAGCCTTCGAAGGCGTGTGCATCGGCCGCCGCGGCGCGGGGATCAACGCGACCTTCACCGTGCGCAAGATCTCGGCGGGCGTGGGGGTGGAGCGTATCTTCCCACTGCACTCGCCCGCGATCGCGGAAATCGAGCTCGTTCGCAAGGGCCGGGTGCGTCGCGCCAAGCTGTACTTCCTGCGCCGGCTCGCCGGGAAGGCGGCCCGGATCCGGGAGAAGCGCGGCGGCGTCGTACCCGAGACGGAGCAACAGCAGGCGTGAGAGGGCCCCGCCCCTCGCTCGAGCGTGAACGCGCGCTCTGGGAGGCGGCGGGCGAAGGGAGCGGACTCGTCGCCGGTCTCGACGAAGCAGGCCGCGGTCCCCTGGCGGGTCCAGTGGTGGCCGCGGCCGTGGTGTTTCCGCCGTTCTGCCGCCCGATCCGCGGCCTGCGCGATTCGAAGCTGCTGGCGCCCGGGCGCCGCGCGCGGCTCGCGCGCGTGGTGCGCGCTCGGGCCCTCGCCGTCGCCGTGGGGGCCGCGAGCGTGCGAGAAATCGACCGGATCAACATCCGCCGCGCCTCGATCCTCGCCATGCGGCGGGCGCTCGCCCGGCTCGGCTGCTCGCCCGCCTTCGTGCTCGTCGACGGCCTGCCGGTCCCGGAGCTCGGGTGCCCTCACCAGGCGATCATCGACGGCGACGCCCGCTGCCATTCGATCGCCGCCGCGTCGGTGATCGCGAAGACGGTGCGAGACCACTTGATGGAGCGGCTCGCCGTGCGACACCCGCTGTACGCCTGGGCGAGCAACAAGGGGTACGGCACGCCGGAGCATTTGAGTGCGCTCGCGGACTACGGCTTCACTGCCCATCACCGGAAGAGCTTCGCGCCGGTGATTCAGCTGCTGCTGTCTACCGACTTTCTTTCGCGCGTTTAAGCGCCTTCCGAAATTCTGCCAGCGGGCGCGTGTTCGCGATGTCGCCCGACTCGAGCCACGCCCGCCGCGCCAGATCCACGGCGTACTTCATGAACGGCAGGTTGTTCGGCTGGTGGCTGTCGGTCGACAGCACGAAGCGGACGCCGTGCTGCTTCGCTGCAGCGGCGAGCGTGTCCGGGAGATCCATCCGCTCGGGGTGTCCGTTCAGCTCGAGCAAGCACCCCGCGGCGGCCGCGGCGCGGGCGAGCTGGTCGAAATCGAGCGGGTAGGGCTGCCGCTTGCCGAGCAGCCGACCGGTGGGGTGCCCGATCGCGTCGATCCAGCGGTGCTGTGCCGCGCTCACCAGGCGGCCCGTCAATTCCCGCTCCGTCTGATTGAGCCCATAATGGATGGTCGCCACGACGTAGTCCGCCTCGGCGAGCACGTCGTCGGGAAGATCGAGCTTGCCGTTTTCCAAGATATCGAGCTCCACGCTCTTCAGGATCGTAAAGCCGTGCGCGCTCGCGTTCCACCGGTCGATCGCCTGCCACTGCTGCCGGAGGCGCTTCGCGTCGAGCCCGCGCGCCATCGTCACGCGCTTCGAGTGGTCGGTGATGGCGATGTATTCGTACTTGAGGGTTCGCGCCGCTTCGGCCATCTCGTCGATCGTCCCCTTGCCGTCGGTCTCGCTCGTGTGCATCTGGAGGTCGCCGCGGAGGTCCGCGAGCTCGACGAGCCGGGGGAGCCGGTGCTCGCGGGCGAGGGCGATCTCGCCGCGTGCTTCGCGCAGCTCGGGTGGCATCCAGTCGAGGCCGAGCCTGGCGTAGATCTCCGCCTCGGTCTTGCCGGCCACGCGGCGGGTGCCCTTGAACAGGCCGTACTCGTTGAGCTTGTACCCTTGCTCCTGAGCGATCTTGCGCAGCTCGACGTTGTGCGCCTTCGACCCGGTGAAGTACTGCAGCGCCGCGCCGTAGGCTGCGGGCTCGACGGCTCGCAGGTCGACCTGGAGCCCACTCTGCAGCTTCACGCTGGACCGCGTTTCACCCTGCGAGACCACTTCGGCGACCTCGCCATAGGAGACGAAGCGCTCCATCACCTTCGGGCTGTCGCCGGACGTGACGAGGATGTCCAGGTCTCCGATCGTCTCGCGCCGCCGCCGGTAGCTTCCGGCGACCTCGATTTGCGAGATCCCGCCGCTCGCCCTCAAGTACGCGACGATCGCATTGGCCGCCGTCTCGGCTTCGTGCAGCAGCAAGCGCCGCTCACTTTGCTCAGCGACGCCGAGCCCCGTGCGGATCTTCTCCTCGATCTTGGGCCCGAAGCCCTTGAGCTTCTGGATCCGGTGCTTGGCGAGTGCGGCGGCCAGGTCCGTCGCCGATTTCACCTTCAACTTCTTGTGGAGCAGCTTCACGCGCTTGGGCCCGAGACCGGGAATGCGCAACAGGTCGAGCAGCCCCGGGGGGAGCTTGGCGGCGAGCTGCTTGCGGAGCGGCAGCTCGCCGGTGGTCACGATAGCGGTGATTTTTTCGGCGAGGTCCGCGCCGATGCCAGAGATCTCGGTCAAGTCCTTGGCGCCCACCCGCACCAGCTCCGCGATCGGCTCAGGGAAGTCGCGGATCGTGCGGGCGGCGTTGCGGTAGGCGCGCACCCGGAAGGGGTTGGCGTCCTGGATTTCGAGGAGATCGGCGACCTCGTCGAACACGCGGGCGATGTCGGGATTCTGCATCGGCGGTAATGGGCGGTAATGGATGGTACCGGGCGGTAGCCGTCAATACCGACCCGACCCTTCCCGCCCTTCGCATCTCCTTGCGTGCCTCCCATTCCGGTGCTAATTCTGCCGCGCCCTTGTGAACCTCCTGCCGGTGTCGGACCAAGCATGTGTTGAAGCCGCTGTTCCATCATCCGCTGCAAGGGAGGATTGCGTGAAGCCCACCAGTCTGTTGCTCCGGTTCGGGCGCGTGCTGGTGCCGTTCGCGTTGCTGGGCGTCCCGGCGGTGCTATCCGCGCAAGGCGTGACGACGGCGGCGATGAGCGGCGTCGTGGCCGCGCAGGACGGAACTCCTCTCGCCGACGCGACGATCGTGGCGGTGCACGTCCCCAGCGGCACGCAATACCGGGCCGTGACGCGGGCCGGTGGGGCGTACAATGTGCCGAATATGCGAGTCGGCGGGCCGTATCGGGTGACGGCTACCCGCATCGGCTACAAGTCTCACGCCCAGGAAGGCGTGTTCCTGAGCCTGGGGCAGGACCTGCGCGTCGATTTTGCGCTCGAGCCTCAAGCGATCGAGCTGGAAGCCGTCGAAGCCGCCGGACAGCGCGACCCGGTGCTCAACCCCGGGCGCACAGGCGCGGCGACCTTCATCGATCCGGAGAAGGTCGCCCTGTTGCCCTCGGTCAAGCGCAGCACGCGCGACCTGATCCGCGTGGACCCGCGCAACGACGGCAACTACAGCTTCTCGGGTAGAAACTGGCTGTACAACAACATCTCGCTGGACGGGTCGTACTTCAACAACCCGTTCGGCCTGGACGACCCGGCGCCCGGCGGCCAAACCGATGCAGAGCCCGTGCCTTACGACGCGGTCGCGCAGGTGCAGGTCTCGGTCGCCCCGTTCGACGTGCGCCAGGGCGGGTTCACCGGCGCCAACGTCAACACCGTCACCAAGAGCGGCACGAACGAGTTCCACGGCTCCGCCTACACGTTCGGCCGCAATCAGGACTTGCTCGGCAACACGGTGCGGGGGCAGCCGGTCGTTGCCAACCCCAACCTGAGCTTCATCCAGGCCGGTGGCTCGCTCGGCGGGCCGCTGGTGCACGACAAGCTGTTCTTCTTCGTGAACGGAGAGATCGTGCGGTCGGACAACCCCGGTTCCGACTTCGTGGCGTCGAGCAACGGGTCGTCCGGGTTCGGGATCTCGCGCGTGGACGCCGCCATCATGGACTCGATCCGCCGGCGCATGATGAGTGCGTACAACTACGATCCGGGACCGTATCAGGGGTACCTGCACCACACCGACAACGACAAGTTCATCGCGAAGCTGGACTGGAACGTCAACGCAAGCAACACGCTGTCGTTCCGTTGGGACTACCTGAAGGCGAAGCGCGATCTGCCGCCGCACCCCTTCGTGCTGAGCTTCAACAACACCGGCCGGGGCCCGAACGAGAGCAGCCTGCCGTTCTACAAGTCGGGCTACGCGATCAACAACCACCTGAATTCGTTCGCGCTGGAGCTCAACAGCCGAACGCGCGGCTTGGCGAACCGCTTCTTCGCCAGCTACAACCGGTTCCGGGACTTCCGCCAGCCGTTCAGCGAGGATTTCCCGACGATCGAGATCGGCCAAGGGTGCTGCACGTACACGACGGTTGGCCACGAGCCGTTCTCGATCCACAACATCCTGGATCAGGATGTGTGGCAGTTCACCGACAACGTGAGCCTGTTCCAGGGGAAACACGTATTCACCGTCGGGGCGAATTTCGAGTCGTTCTCGTTCTTCAACTCGTTCAACATCTTCCGGGACGGGGTCTTTTTCCTCCCCTACACGATTCCCCCCGGCAGTACCTTCTCGTCGCTGAGCGACTTCTTCAACGCCACCGATCCGACCAATCCCAACCGGAAGAACTTCCGGGCGCTGATCGGAACCGGACCGTACAAGGGCGAGGACATGTCCGTGGGGCAGGTGGGCTTTTACGCCCAGGACGAGTACCCCGCGTCGGACCGGCTCAACCTCACCTACGGGCTGCGGGTCGATTTCCCGATCTACTCCACCACTCCCGTGGACAACGCGTTCTCGCGGTCGTTGACGGCGCTCGATCAGAATCGCCAACCGGAAACCGTCGATCAGAGCAAGCTGCCCGGCGCCAAGCCGTTATTCGCTCCGCGCGTCGGGTTCAA
>Ga0209157_1000273_pt1 | contig 45691 bp, 45 predicted proteins | sample GraSoiAngelo_135_FD_185892 | JGI IMG/M metagenome (GOLD analysis project Ga0209157, IMG submission 185892) | Grasslands soil microbial communities from the Angelo Coastal Reserve, California, USA - 14_0929_05_40cm (SPAdes) (version 2) | ecosystem: Environmental > Terrestrial > Soil > Grasslands ...
CACGAAGCGCATGCGCTGGGCCTGCTGCTCGGCCTGGAGCTTCTCCTGGATGGCGGTCGTCAGCAGTGGGGGCAGCTGGACGTTGCGCAGCAAGACCTGCTCGGCCTCGATGCCGCGGGGGGCGAGCGCGCCCTGCATGTGCTTGAACATGTTCTGCGACACCACCTCGCGCGACGCGGAGTAGAGGAACTTCGCCTCGTACTCGGCGGTGACGTCACGGATGGCCGAGCGCAGCTGCGGGTCGATGACGACCGCCTCGAACTGCCGGCCGACCGTCTTGTAGATGCGGCCGGCGGCCTCCGGGCGCAGCTTGAACAGCAGCGAGACGTCGAGGCTGACGATCAGCCCCTCGGACGTGGGCACGGCCGCGGTTTCCTTGACCTCCCTCGTCTGGACGCTGAACTTGACGACGCGCGTCCCCGGGACTACGACATTGAGGCCCGCGGGCAGGATGCGATCGGACACGGTCCCGAAGAAATCCTGCACGCCCACGTGGCCGGCGGGGACGACCGTCACCGTCATGTAGAGGAGGAGCAGCACGACGAAGACGAGAAGGCCGACGCGGAGACCACCGAACGAGAGGGAGATCGGTCGCATGGCTTGGCCCTCCTGTCGCATGCGCTTCGATGATAGGAGGATGGCGGAGGTTTGCCGCCATGAAAACTGGGCGAAGCTGTTCAGCGCCCCAGCGTGGCGAGCACCTCGCGCGCGATGAGCCGGCCGCGGAGCGCCATGACCTTCTCGCCGGTCGCGGCGCGCGCAAGGGCGGGCGAGCCGAAGTACCCGCGGCGGCCGCGATCGAGCTGCTCGAAGCTGCGCGCGCCCCGGCGCAGCCTCTCGCCGACGTCCACCCACACGGGGCGCAGGCGGCGGGCGACGGCGCGGCGCACGAGCCTCGGCGCTCGCGCCAGCATCAGCGACGTCTCCAGCTCGCCCGAGTGCCACTCGCGAGCAGGCCGACGGCTTCGCATGAGCGCGAGCACGCGATCGTTCAGCATCGCGTTCGGAGGCTTCGCACCGGGGGCGAACCCCGCAACCGCCACGCGGATCCCGCGGCGGCGACGGAGCGCGCGGTGCGCCGCGGCCATCGATCTCAGATGGTCGGGATCCGCCTGATAGTTCACGAGGACGAAGTTGCGGAACCCGTGGTGGGCGAGCGCCGTGACGATCTCCACGATGACGCGCGAGAGCGTCCGGGTGGACAGCGAGACGGTGCCGCCCCAGCTCACGGCGAGTGTGCTCACGCCGTAGGGAAGCGCCGGCGCGAGAATCGGACGATAGCCGGCGCGACTCAAGTGCGGCGCGATGCGCCGGGCCAGATCCTCGGCGCCGAGCCAGTCCACGAGCAACGGCAGGTGAGGGCCATGCTGCTCGATGGCGCCGAGCGGGAGGAGGACGACGCTGCGCCGGTCACGCGCGAGACGCGCGGCTTCGCGAAACGTCAGCTCGGCGAGCTTGAGCACGACGCGCGCGATGCTATCACCGATGTCTCACCCGCCGGCGTGAGCCGTCGAGCGCGTGATGTCACCGAGCGCGTCAGGACATCGGGGCCGGCCGCTTGAGCACGAGCGGCCACGCGAGCGCGGCAGCCAGGACGCCCTGGACGAACGTCACCACCGCGAACGCCCCGTAGTTGCCGTGGCCGAGCACGGCGGCGCCGATCGCCGTGCCGATGATCACGCCGGTCTGGTTCGTGAGCGCCAGGAGTCCGAACAGCGCACCGCGGTGGGCCGGCGAGAACTCCGCGGTGTAGGCGAGGATGCCCGGACGACTCGCGGAGTTGGTGAAGGCGAGCAGCGTGGCCAGCGCGACGGCCAGCGGCAGGAAGAGCTGGACGCCGAACAGCGCGAGACCGAGGAGGCCGGCGGTGAGCTGCGCGGCGACGAAGACCGCGGGCTTGGGGACGCGATCACCGAGCCAGCTTCCGATGACGTTGCCGGCGATCGCGCCGAGCGCGACGATCGACAGCGCCGGCGCGACGGCAATGGCCGACAGCGTGTACGCCAGCATCAGGAACACCGGCAGGTAGATCGTCACCATCATGAACATCGAGCGCTCGATCAGGTTGGCGCTCATGAGGCTCCAGAGACCGCGCACGCGGACCAGGGCGCGATAGGTGGCGGGCACGCTGGCCGTGGCCCGGCGCGGCCTGGCGTCGGGGAACCAGCGCAGCACCGCGAAGGCCAGGAGCAGGAGCAGCACGCCCATCGTGGCGAAGGCCCAGCGCCATCCGAACGCGCCACCGATCGCGCTCATCGCCGGCACGCCCGCGATGGCGGCGAAGCTGAATCCGACGTTGAACCAGCCCATGGCGCGCGACAGGCGCTGGGCGCGGCAGAGATCCCCGAGCGCGGCCAGCGTGCTCGTCGGCGCGACCGAGTTCACGAGGCCGGCGACGAACCGGATGACGACGAGCGTCGCGAAGCTCGGCGCGATGGAGGCAGCGAGGGCCAGCAGGCCACTGCCCGTCAGCGAGAGCACGATCATCGGTCGCCGTCCGAACCGGTCGGCGAGCAGGCCGGCAAAGGGCGAGCTGAGCGCCTGGGGAACCGCCGAGACGACCGCCAGCACGCTGGCCTGTCCGAGCGGGAGGCGAAGATCGCGAGCGATGTCCAAGAGCAGGGGGCCGATCATCGTCATCGACGTGATGATGCCCATGACGATCGCCGTGGTGAGCGCGAGCGTTCCCCGGCCGACGTCCGGCTCTTCACCGGGAGCGCTCACGGCGCGCGGCTACTGACAGCTACCGGGATCGTTGATCAACAGGCTCAGCGTGCCGCCCGCCGGATCGTACTGAAAGTCGTTCCCGCTGCACTGAAAGCGCGGCGCCGCGGGAAGAAGAGCGAGCACGGCGGCCTTGTCGGCCGGCAGGGCGCCGTGCTCGCTGCGATACGTTTCGAGCGTCGTCCGGATGGTGCCGAGCGTGGCCACGTCGGCGGCCAGCTTGGCGCCGGCCAGTGGCCGCTGATTCTGCAGCGTCTCCACGGTGGCCGTCGTGGACGTCACGTACTTGTACAGGAACGTGCCCGCGAGGGCGACGACCACGAGGACGATCAGGATCTCGATCAGGCCGAAGCCGCGATTCACTGGCCGAATTGTACTCCGGCCCGCTGGTCACGGCCCCGCGCTGACGCTACTCCTTGATCTTCTCGCCGAGGTCTTCGAGCGCTTCGCCTGCCTTGCGCCGGGCCTTGCCGATGGCCTCTTGCGTCTTGCCGGCCGCGCGGTCCGCGGCACCTTCGGCTTCGAGATCTCGATTGTCGGTCACCTGACCCGCTTTCTCCTTCACGTAACCCTTGGCCTTCTCGACTTTGCCTTCCATCTCGTCCTTGTTCATGACGCACCTCCCTGGGCACCTCCGAACGTGCAACGCGGGTGCCAGCGACCGCCTGCAACGCTTTTCCTGTTGCGAGCCGAGCACCGGTCTGCTTCTCTGTGAACACCTCGCTTCGAAAAACCTGGCACCACTCAAGGGAGACCCAACATGCGCACGATCATCATCGTCCTCGCATCGCTCGCGACCGCTTCGTCGCTCGCTCTCGCACAGACCACGACCACGCCGACGCCGACACCGACACCGACTGGGCCGACGACACCGTCGACCGCGTCGCCGTTCCTGATCGAGCAATTTCTCGTGGGATCGTGGATGGTGACGCGCACACCGACGAGCCCGACACCGAACACCACGACGCCCGGTGCAACGATGTTGAGCACCACGACGCCCGGCACGACGACGACTCCGAACGGCACGACCGGGGCGACAACGACGCCAACGTCGACACCAACGCCGGAGCTCGTCACGTTCACGGCGACCGGCGAGGCGCTCGAGAGCCGTCCTCCCCTCATCACGACGGCCTCGGGAACTGTTTTTGAAACGCCCGGTCATGGCGCGTGGGACTTCAACGACGCGGGCGTCTTCGTGGTGACACTGGTCGCGCTCGTTCAGCCCGCGCCGACCAGCACAGCGACGACGCCGGCCGCTCAGACGCTCGGCACCGAAACCGTGAGCCTGCAGCTCAGCGCGAACCCGTCCGACGGGACGCTGACGGGCACGTTCACGAGTCAAACGCGCGACGTCACGGGCACGGTGACCAGCTCGGAGCAGGGCACCGTGCAGGGCGCGCGCATCCTCGCCCAGACGCCGACGGCCACCGGCTCCTCGACCAGCGCGCCCACGACCGTCTTCGGCAATATGCCGGCCGCGACGACGAGCGTCTTCGGGGCCCAACCGACGCCCTGACGCGGTTCACACCCGAGCCGCACGGGGCACTGGCTTGACCGCGCATCGCCGGGCCGCATAGTCTGGCCCGGCGATGCCACGCCCAGGCAGACTCGACTACGGCTGGGCGGTGGTGGCAGGCCTCTGCGTCACCGAGACGGTCTCGTGGGGCATCATCTATTACGGCTTCCCGGTGATGCTCCGCCCGATGGAGGCCGAGCTGGGATTCTCGCGCGCCGAGATCACCGGCGCGTTCTCGGCCGGCCTGGCCGTCGCCGCGCTGGCCGGTTTGCCCGTCGGCCGCTGGATCGACCGCCACGGCGCTCGCTCGCTGATGACGGTCGGCTCGATCCTGGCCACCGCGCTCGTCGTGCTGTGGGCGTCGTCGCACACGCTGCTCGCGCTCTACAGCGTGTGGATCCTCATGGGCCTGGCGATGGCGGCCGTGCTCTACGAGCCGGCGTTCGCGGCCATCGTCGGCTGGTTCCCGGCGCGCCACCGCGACCGCGCGCTGCTGGCCGTCACGATCGTCGCCGGGTTCGCCAGCACGATCTTCATGCCGATCGAGGCGTGGTTGCTCGTCCGCTTCGGCTGGCGGCAATCGCTGCTGATGCTCGCCGCCGTGCTCGCCGTGATCACGATCCCGATCCACGTGCTCGTGCTCCGACGCCCGCCCCACGCGGCGCGGCCGCGCGACGGCGCGATCACCCACGATGACCGTCCCGGCGTCACGCTGAGCGTCGCCTCGCGGACCGCGGTCTTCTGGGTGCTCGCGGCGGCGTTCTTCGCGGGCAACTTCACGACGAACTCCGTCACCGTCCACGTCATTCCCTATCTCAGCGAGCACGGCTACTCGCCGACGGTCGCCGCGGTCACGATCGGCTGGATGGGCGCGATGCAGGTGCCGGCCCGCATCTTCTTCGCGCCGATCGCCGCGCGGTTCGGCCACGGCGGCGTCACCGCCGCGATCTTCTTCATGCAGGCGGCGGCGATGGCGCAGCTCGCGCTGATCTCGTACGTGCCCACGCTGGTGCCGATGATCGTCATGCAGGGCGCGGCCAACGGCATGGCCACGCTCGCGCGGGCCACGGCGATCGCCGCCATCTTCGGGCCGCTGCACTACGGCTCCATCGCGGGCGCCATCGCGCTCGGCGCCAACGGAGCGCGGGCTCTCGCACCGGTCGGCGCGTCGTTGCTGCGCGACGCGCTGGGATCGTACGAGGCCGTCTTCTGGCTCATGGCCGCGCTGCTGGTCGTCGCCGCCACGGCGGTCGCCCTCACACTGCGCCTGGGGCGACCGGTGCCGACCGCATCTCCCGAGGCTCCCACGACTTCAGCGAAAGGAGTGAGCGATGAGACTGCGTGACGCGATGGAGAGAGTCGTACGGGGAGAGTTGGCCCCGCCGCCCGTGGCGACGCTCCTCGGCATCAGCCTCGCGTCGTTCAAGGACGGCGAGGCGGTCGTCACGCTGGCGGCCGGCGACAGCCACACGAACCCGATGGGGACGGTGCAGGGCGGCGTGCTGGCGGCGCTGGCCGACGGTGCCATGGGCTGGGCGTACATGACGACGCTCGGCGAGGGCGAGAGCTACACGACGCTCGAGATGAAGATCAACTTCCTGCGCCCGGTGTGGAAGGGCACGCTGACGGCGATCGCGCGGATGAAGAAGGGCGGCAAGACCGTCGGCCTCGTCGAGTGCGACGTGGCGGACGCCGAGGGCAACCTGGCGGCCTACGCGGTCAGCACCCAGATGACCCTGCGCGGCGCCCAGGCGGCGGGGCGCTGACCGGCGGTTGCGTTCGCGCGGTGAACCTGCTTTGCTTGGCGCCGCTCGAACCACGGCTCGTGCGATGGGCTCCGTTCTCGAACCGCCCGCGCGGAGGTGCACTCATGAGGCTGATGCTGCTCGCGATCGTCCTTTTCCTGCTGGCGCCGCCAGCGTTCGCCCAGATCGCCGTCTCGGTGAACGACAACAAGGTCATGCTGGACAACGGCACGGTGAAGGTGGTGCCCAACGCGCCGCCCGACACGCTCTCGGTGATCGACCTCAAGAGCACGCCCCCGCGCGTGGTGAGCGAGATCCCGGTGCCCGGCAGCGTCGTGGGCCCGCCGTTCAGCGTGGCCATCACGCCCGACGAGGGCCTGGCGCTCGTGACGGCCGCCATGAAGGTGGACCCGAGCGATCCGACGAAGCAGGTGGCCGACAACCGGCTGTCGGTGGTGGACCTGCGCGCCAATCCGCCTCAAGTGATCGCCACCCTCGAAGCCGGGAAGGGCGCAGCCGGCGTGTCGATCAACCGGCAGGGCAACCTCGCCCTCGTCGCCAACCGCAGCGAGGGGACAGTCTCGGTCTACTCGATCCACGGCCGCACGGTGACGCCGGCGGGCAAGGTCACGCTCGGTGACGAGAAGACCGGCGTCAGCCACGCGGCCATCACGCCCGACGGGAAGATGGCGCTGGTCAGCCGCGACGGTGACGACCGCATCTCCGTGCTGTCGATCGAGGGGACCAAGGTCGAGCACACCAAGCGCGATCTGAACGCCGGCCTCCGGCCCTACGGCGTCGACATCAGCAGCAAGGGCGACATCGCGGTCGTCGCCAACATCGGACGCGGTCAGGGCGACGCCGACACCGCGAGCCTGATCGATCTCCGCGCGAATCCGCCGCGCGTGGTGGACACGATCACCGTCGGTCAGACACCCGAAGGCATCAAGCTCTCGCCGGACGGCTCGCTCGTCGCGATCATCGCGATGAACGGCAGCAACAAGCCCAGGCAGTCGCCGTTCTTCAACGACCACGGCAACCTCGTCCTGCTGCGCGTCAGCGGCGGCAAGCTGAGCAAGGTGGCCGAGGCGCCGATCGGCCACTGGTCGCAGGGCGCCGCGTTCTCGCCCGACGGCCGCACGATCCTGGTCGGCAACATGGTCGAGAAAGAAGTGTGGGTCTTCGAGTGGGACGGCAGCGCCTTGAAGCAGACCGCGAAGCTCAAGGTCAACGGCGGCTCGGCCGCCGTACGGGTCGCGGACAAGTAACCCGCTCGCTTCTCGACGGTCCGCTCTTCGCGGCGGCGCCGGCGCCGAGGCCGACTGGGCCAGGCCGGTGCCGCCGACCTCCTGGTTCGCGGGGCGCTCATCACGCCGCTCACCAGCACGCGGCTCATCGTCGCTTGACGAGGCTCGCCCGACGACCTACTGTGACGCCGTCGTGATTCTCCATCGGCTTGTGATCGTTGGTCTGGTCGTCGCCCTCCTGGCGCTCGCGCCCGTCGCCCATGCGAGCCCGCCGGATCAGTCCTGGATCGCCGGTCTCTACGACAACGGCGATTTCGACGACGTCGTGCTCTTGATTACGGGCGACCTCGGTGCCATCCAACCGAGCACCGTTTCGCCGTTGCGCCCGGTGGCTGCTGCCGTCGGTCTCGTCACGCCGATGGACAGCGAGCCTCGGCGGCCGTCTCCGCAGTCATCTGATCTCAGTCGCGCGCCACCGCTCGCCTGATCTCCCGCCGCAGACCTGATTTAGTCGGCCCATCTGCGCTCGGCATGGTCGCTGGTCCGCGGCGACCGCCTCGCCTGCGCGTGGGCTCGAGCGCGAATCTCACGAGCGTTTCGCAAGCGGCACACGTTGGTTTACGGGAGGCCGAGCATGATGCGTACAGGCATGTGGTTCATCGTTGGCGTGGTACTGCTGTGGGCGGGCATCGTTCAGGCTGGCCCCAACCAGCTCTTGAACGGGGACTACGCGTTCACGGGCGAGGCGTCCTGCCTCACCGACCTCACACCGCAGGATGGAAGGTTCGTCGTGTCGTTCAGCGTGCGCGGGGTCCGGACCTTCAATGGAGACGGCACGGGAACGCTCAAAGGCCGGAGTGTCGGCTTCAGCGGTGGCGCGTTCTCGAACGACTTCCAGGCCTTGTTCGCGTATGACGTCGAGTCCGACGGCACCTTCACCACGCAGGTGACCGGGCAGCTGACGGGGAAAGAGCTCACGGGCGAACGTGCCGGCCAGACGTTCACGATCGATCACTTCCCGGAGCTCAGCGGTCAGATCTCCCAGGACCACAAGAGCTTGACGCTCGCCAGCGACGCTCCGACCGAGGAGGACGCAGTAGAAGGTGATCATTCATGACCGATCTCGCGCGCTTGGGTCTGGCGCTCGTCGGATTCGCCGTCGCGGTTGTCGCCGCCGGGATCGTGCTCGGGTTCATCGCGGCGAGGATGGCGAAGGCACGCGGTCGTGACTGAGGGGGGCGGGGCACCTACGGCCGCGCGTGGTCGCCTCGCCCTTCTATCCCGTCTCGGCGGCGGTGGTGGTGGCGCCGAGGCCGACCGGGCAGGCCAGCCCGGTGCCGCCGAGGCCGCAGTAACCGAACGGGTTCTTCGCCAGGTATTGCTGGTGATAGTCCTCGGCGAAGTAGAACTCGGGCGCGTCGAGGATCTCGGTGGTGATGTGCCCGTAGCCCGCGCGTTCGAGGACGCGCTGGTACGCGTCGCGCGAGGCCTCGGCCAGCCGGCGCTGCTCGGGTGAGTACGCGTAGATCCCGGAGCGGTACTGCGTGCCCACGTCGTTGCCCTGACGCATGCCCTGAGTCGGATCGTGGCCCTCCCAGAATCGCGCGAGCAGCGTCTCGTAGCCGATGGCCTTCGGATCGAACACCACGCGCACGACCTCGTTGTGGCCGGTGCGGCCCGTGCAGACTTCCTCGTACGTCGGGTTCGGCGTATAGCCGGCCGCGTAGCCGACCGCGGTGGTCCACACGCCCGGCGTCTTCCAGAAGAGCTTCTCGGCGCCCCAGAAGCAGCCGAGGCCGAACAACGCCAGCTCCAGGCCGTCGGGATAGGGCGGCGCGATCGCGTGGCCGGACACCGCGTGACGATCGACGATGGGCATGGGCTGCGGCCGACCCGGCAGCGCCTGCTCGCGCGGTGGCATCGCGACCTTCTTCTTCCAGGCTCCCAGCATGGCGTCCTCCTTGCGTGAGACACAGCGTACCCGCTCGGCGGTGCGGTCGCATGCAGAACTTGCTGCGCGTCCGTGGCACACTTGGGGCCGGAGGAGCGAGCATGTCCACGCCATCCCGACTCATGGGCGCTGAGATCAAGCGCAAGGAAGATCCACGCCTCATCACCGGCGCCTCAGCGTACGTGGGTGACATCACCCTGCCGGGCCTGCACCACGTCGCGTTCGTCCGGAGCCCGCACGCTCACGCGCGGATCCGGCGCATCGACGCCGCCGCCGCGCTCCGGCGGCCCGGCGTGCGCGCCGTCTTCACCGGCCGCGACATCGAGGGACGCTGTGCCCCGCTGCCGCTGGGGGGCGGTGGTGAAGGTGGCGCGGCCACCGCGGCGCCCAAGCGCGCGCACCTGGCGCTCTCGCTCGACCGCGTCCGGTACGTGGGCGAGGCGGTGGCGGCCATCGTGGCCGAGTCGGAGTCGGTGGCCCGCGATGCCGTCGACGACGTCGTCGTGGAGTGGGAGCCGCTGGCTGCCGTCAGCGAGCAGTTCGCCGCGATGGCCGACGGCGCGCCCCAGATCCACGACGACGCGCCCAAGAACATCGAGCACGAGAACCGCATCACCGGTGGCGAGCCCGACGCCGTGTTCGCGCGGGCCCAGCGCGTCGTGCGCCAGCGGATGATCAGCCAGCGTCTGTGCGGCGTCCCGATGGAGGGCCGGGCCACGCTGGCCGCGCCCGATCCCGCGACCGGCGGCCTCACGATGTGGGCGACCACGCAAGCGCCGCACGGGTTCCGCAACGAGCTCGCCGGCGCGCTCGGCCTCGCCCAGAACCTCGTCCGGGTCATCGCGCCCGAGGTCGGCGGCGGCTTCGGCGTGAAGTTCGGCGTCTATCCCGAGGACGCCACGCTCGCCGTCATCGCGCTCAAGCTGCGGCTGCCCGTCCGCTGGGTCGAGACGCGGACCGAGCACATGCTGGCCACGACGCACGGGCGCGACCAGGTCGCCGACCTCGAGGCGGCCGTCGACACCGACGGGACTATCCTCGCGCTCCGCATGCACGTCATCGCCAACGTCGGCGCGTACCCGATCTTCACGTTCATTCCCGACCTCACGTTGTCCATGGGCATCGGCGTGTACCGGATCACCAACGTCGACCTCCGCTCGACGTGCGTCTTGACGAACACGACGCCAGTCGCCGCGTATCGCGGTGCGGGCCGGCCGGAGGCGGCGTACTACCTCGAGCGGTTGGTCGATTGCATCGCCGCCGAGCTGAAGCACGCGCCCGAGGTCGTGCGCCGACGCAACTTCATCCCACCCGACGCGTTCCCCTATCAGGCGCCGACCGGACAGCGGTACGACAGCGGCCAGTACGACCGTGCGCTCACCAAGGCGCTCCAGCTCGCCCACGTCGACGACCTTCGCAAAGAGCAGCGCGTGCGACTGGAGCGGCGTGATCGGCACCTGCTCGGTGTCGGCATGTCGTGTTACGTCGAGATGTGCGGCTTCGGGCCCTTCGAGAGCGCGGTGGTCCGCGTGGAGCCCGGCGGGATGGTGACCGCGTTCACCGGCACGTCCGCCCACGGCCAGGGTCACGAGACGACCTTCGCCCAGATCATCGCCGATCATCTCGGCGTGGACTTCGACCACGTCGTCGTCCGTCACGGCGACACCCTCAACACGCCGATGGGCAACGGCACCGGGGGCAGTCGCAGCCTCGCCGTCGGCGGCACCGCGATCCTCAATGCGACGCTGAAAGTGCAGGACAAGGCCAAGCGTCTGGCCGCGCATTTGATGGAAGCGGCGCCCGAGGACATCGTCGTCGGCGACGGCGGCTATCGCGTGCGTGGCGTGCCGGACCGCGTCGTCACGCTCGGCCAGATCGCGGCCAAGGCGTACGGCGCCGGCCTGCCGTCCGGAATCGACAACGGCCTCGAGGCCACCGACTTCTTCAGCCCGCCCCAGCTCGTCTATCCCTTCGGCGCTCACGTCGCCGTCGTCGAGGTGGATCGCGAGACCGGCCACGTGACCTTGCGCGATTTCGTCTCCGTCGACGACTGCGGCGTTCGCATCAGCCCGATGATCGTCGCGGGCCAGGTGCACGGAGGCCTGGCTCAGGGCATCGCCCAGGCGCTCGTCGAGCGCCTCGTCCACGACCAGGACGGCCAGCTGCTCACCGGCTCGCTCATGGACTACGCCGTGCCGCACGCCGAAGACCTGCCGTCGTTCACGACCGGAGAGACCGTGACGCCGACGCCGTTCAACCCGCTCGGCGCCAAGGGCATCGGCGAGGCCGCGACGATCGGCTCCACGCCGGCCACCGTCAATGCCGTCGTGGACGCGCTGACGTCGTTCGGCGTCCGCCATCTCGACATGCCGCTCGGTGGCGAGCGCGTGTGGCGTACGCTCCGTCGAAGTTGACAGCGCGCCAGGTGGGTCGCATAGTGGCGCTGACCGCTCATGGCCAACGCTCACACGGTCGGTGATCTCCGGGCTCGAGGCTGGCAGCGCAAGTCGGTCAAGCAGGAGCTGCGCGACAATCTGATCGCCCGGCTCCGGAAGGGCGACTCCTTCCTGCCCGGGATCGTCGGCTACGACGACACCGTCGTGCCGCAGATCGAGAACGCGATCCTGGCCGGCCAGGACATGATCTTCCTCGGCGAGCGCGGCCAGGCCAAGACGCGCATCGCACGGCTGCTGGTGGGCCTGCTCGACGAGGAGATCCCGGTGCTGGCCGGCTGCGAGATCAACGACGATCCGCTCGCTCCGATCTGCGCGGGCTGTCGCCAGCGCCTGGCCGAGCAGGGTGACAAGGCCGCCATCGAGTGGATCCCTCGCGACTGCCGCTACGGTGAGAAGCTGGCCACGCCCGACATCACGATCGCCGATCTGATCGGCGAGGTCGATCCCATCAAGGTGGCCGAGGGCCGCTACCTCGGAGACGAGTTGACGATCCACTACGGCCTGCTGCCGCGCACGCATCGCGGCATCTTCTCGCTCAACGAGCTGCCCGACCTCGCCGAGCGCATCCAGGTCGGCCTGCTCAACATCATGGAGGAGCGCGACGTCCAGATCCGCGGCTACAAGGTGCGGCTGCCGCTCGATCTCTACGTGGTGGCCAGCGCCAACCCCGAGGACTACACGAACCGCGGACGGATCATCACGCCGCTCAAGGACCGCTTCGGCTCCCAGGTCCGCACGCACTACCCCAAGAAGCTCGACGACGAGATCGCGATCATGGAGGCCGAGCAGACGGTGTTCGGCGACGGCGTGGCGACCCAGTGTCCCGACTACATGAAGCAGATCGTCGCCGAGCTGACGCACCTGGCCCGCCAGTCGTCGGACGTCAGCCAGCGCTCGGGCGTGTCCGTGCGCGTGAGCATCTGCAACTACGAGAACATCCTGGCCAGCGCGCTCAAGCGCGCGATCCGGCTGCGCGAGGAGATCGCGGTGCCGCGCGTGAGCGATCTCGGCGCGCTGGCCGCGTCCACCGTCGGCAAGATCGAGCTCGAGTCGGTCGGCGACGGCAACGAGGAGAAGCTGCTCGGCCGGCTCGTCCAGAAGGCCGTCCACAACGTCTTCGGCCGCCGCTTCGGCCAGCCCGAGCTCGACGAAGTCGTCGCCGCGTTCAAGGCCGGCGCCAGCCTCCACGTCTCCGACGCCATGCCCTCCGACGAGTACGTCAAGCAGCTCGGCCAGTTTCCGGCGCTGCGCGGCGCCGTCGTCAAGCTCGGCGCTACCGAGGCGGCCGCAGTCGCCTCCGCCGTCGAGTTCGTCCTCGAAGGCCTCCATCTCGCCAAGAAGCTGAACAAGGACGTCCAGCCCGGCCGCTCGCGCTACCGGAGCTGAAGCCATGCTCTTCCGCTATTCCCGCTGGGACGGCACGCAGCGGGTGGACTTCGACGCCGAGGACCTCCTCGACGCCATGGCCGACGACGTGCTCTACGACGGCGACCCGTGGCGCGCGATGCGCCGGCTCATGCAGCAGGGCATGCAGACGCCCGAGGGCGGCAAGATGCCCGGGCTGCGCGACCTGCTCGAGCGGCTCAAGCGCCAGCGCCAGCAACGGCTGGACCGGTACGACCTCGGCTCGAGCCTCGACGACATCAAGAAGAAGCTCGATCAGATCGTCAAGCAGGAGCGCGAGGGCATCAAGCAGCGAATGCCCGAGGGCCGCGACCGCACGCGGCACGAGCAGAAGCTCGACGAGCTGCCGCCCGATCCCGCCGGCAAGATCCGGAATCTCCAGAAGTACGACTTCGTCGATCCCGAGGCCAAGCGACAGTTCGAGGAGCTGATGAATTCCCTGCGCCAGCAGATGCTCCAACCCTTCATGCAGGGGATGAAGCAGGCGCTCGGCAACATGAGTCCCCAGGACATGAAGCGCCTGCGCGAGATGCTCCAGGACCTGAACCGCATGTTGGCGCAGCGGGCCAACGGTGAAGAGCCCGACTTCGAGGCGTTCAAGCAGAAGTGGGGCGATCGCTTCCCGGGTGTGGACAGCCTCGATCAGCTCATCGAGCAGATCGGCCGGCAGATGGCGGCCATGCAGTCGCTCATGCAGAGCCTCACGCCCGAGCAGCGCCAGCAGCTCGACGAGATGATGCGCGAGCTCATGATGCGCGACGAGCGGCTCGAGGCGGCCATGCGCCAGCTCGGCATGCACCTGAACGATCTCTTGCCGCTCGACGAGCTGATCCAGCGCTATCCGTTTCGCGGCGACGAGGAGGTCTCGCTCCAGGAGGCCATGCGGCTCATGGAGGAGCTGCAGGAGCTGGACGACCTCGAGCGCGAGGTGCGGGGCGTCCGCTCGCTGGAGGAGCTGCAGCACATGGATGCCGAGCGCGTGGAGCGGCTGCTCGGCGAGGAGTCTCGCGAGGACCTCGAGCGATTGCGCGAGCTCTCCAAGCGCCTCGAGGAGGCGGGGTACCTCGAGCGCGACGGCGACGAGCTGAAGCTGACGGCGCGCGCCATCAGGAAGATCGGCGACAAGGCGCTGCGCGACATCTTCACCCGGCTCAAGCGCGACCGCTTCGGTGGCCACACGATGAACCGGCGGGGTGCCGGCGGCGACCAGCTCGACGAGACGAAGGCCTACGAGTTCGGCGATCCGTTCCTGCTCGACCTGCGCCAGACGCTGATGAACGCCGTCGAGCGCCAGGGCCCGGGCACGCCGGTGCGCGTCCACCCGGCCGACTTCGAGGTCCACCGCACGGAGCTGCGCACGCAGGCCGCGACGGTCGTGATGCTCGACATGAGCCGGTCGATGCTCAACAACGGCTACTTCCTGCCCGCCAAGAAGGTCGTGCTGGCTCTGTCGTCGTTGATCCGGGGACAGTTCCCGCGCGACGCGCTCTACATCGTCGGGTTCTCGCTCTACGCCCGAGAATTCAAGGCCGCCCAGCTCCCGACACTGTCATGGAGCGAGTGGAACGTCGGGACCAACATGCACGCCGGCTTCATGCTGGCCCGCGAGCTGCTGAACCGGCACCACGGCGGCAACAAGCAGATCATCATGGTGACCGACGGCGAGCCGACCGCCCACCTGGAGGACGGCGTCGCCGACTTCTCGTACCCGCCCACGCGCCGGACCGTCGAGGAAACGCTGAAGGAGGTCCAGCGCTGCACGCGCGAGGGCATCGTCATCAACACGTTCATGCTCGAGCGGACCCCGTGGCTGGCCTCGTTCGTCGAGCAGATGGCCCGGATCAACCGCGGCCGCGCGTTCTTCTCCGCCGCCGACAAGCTCGGCGAGTACGTCGTCGTCGACTACGTCAGCACGCGTCGCCGTTCCGTCCGCTAGCCCGCGACACCTCGTCCTCCCTGTGGTCGCCCGTCCACGTGCGTGGCACGTCGACTGCACGGCGGCATCCTGACCGATTTTCAGAGAAGGTGAATGACATGGCGCGCAAGACGAGCGGGACGAAGCGGCCTAGCCGGGCGCACGAACCGTCAATGCTACAAAGCGTTTGCAAGATGCGCACGCGCTCCCTGTTGCGCGCCGCCGGGGCGCCGCCGCCCCGCTCTTCCGCGGCGCCGCCGTGATCGAGTAAGATGACAGGCGACAACGACGCAGCGGACAGGAGCCAGGGATGGCGGACTTCAAGATCTGGATGAACGGCCGGCTGGTGCTTCAGGCGGAGGCGGTGCTGCCGGTGAACAGCGCCGCGGTGTTCTACGCGACCAACGTCTTCGAAGGCCTGCGCGCCTACTGGAACGAGCGTGACGGCGAGCTGTACGGGTTCCGGCTGGCCGATCACTTCGCGCGGCTGCGCGAGTCCATGAAGATGATGCGCTTCAGCGTGCCGTACTCGGACGACGAGCTGTTCGAGGCGGTGCGCGCCGTGCTGGCCGGCAACGAGGTGCAGGAGGACGTCCACATGCACCTGGTCGCCTACGTGGGCGGCGCCGGCCTCGACGCCACGTCGCCGACCGGGCTCTACATCAACCCGCGGCGCCGTCAGCGCGTCACCGAGGGCAAGGGCGTGAGCGCGTGCGTGTCGTCGTGGGCGCGGACGTCGGACAACGCCATCCCCATTCGCCTCAAGTGCGGCGCCAACTACCAGAATGGCCGCCTGGCCAAGCTGCAGGCCAAGGTGGACGGCTACGACGAGCCGATCTTCCTCAACGGCCGGGGCAAGGTGGCCGAGGGTACCGGCGCCACCTTCTTCATGGTGCGCAAGGGGCGGCTGTGCACGCCGACCACCAGCAACGACATCCTCGAGTCCATCACGCGGACGACGCTCATCGAGGACGTGGCTCCCAACGTCGTCGGCATGGACGTCGTCGAGCGCGAGATCGACCGCACCGAGCTCTACACCGCCGACGAGGCGTTCCTGTGCGGCAGCGGCTACGAGATCACGCCCGTGACCTCGGTCGACCGCTTCCCGGTGGGGCGGGGCGAGGTCGGCCCGGTCACCCGGGCGATCGCGAACGGCTACATGAACCTGGTGCGCGGCGTGGACTCTCGGCACCCGGAGTGGCGGACGCCGACGTACAAGCCAGTCCGGCTGTAGTCCGCGCGTCGCGCGCAGGGGGCGCGCCGTGAAGTTCGACGTCGGCATCATGAACAACCAGCCGGTGCCGGCGATCGTGCGCCAGGTGAAGCTCGCCGAGTCGCTCGGCTTCGACACCGCCTGGATCACCGACTCGCACCTCGTCTGCCGCGAGCTGTGGGTGACGCTCACCGCCTGCGTGCTCGGCACCTCCAGGATCCGCGTCGGCCCGGGCGTCACCGTGCCCCACACCCGCCACTTCTCGGTAACCGCCAGCGCCATCGCCACGCTCCACGATCTGGCCGGCGATCGTCTCGTGCTCGGCATCGGCACCGGCGGCTCGAGCGCGGAGACGATGGGGCTGAGCGTCCAGCGCGCGGCGCGCACCGCGACGCTGGAGACGATGGTGCAGGGGATTCGCTCGCTGGTGACGAAGGGCACGGTACGCTTCGACTCGGGCGTGGAGGGCCGGATCGCGTGGCTGGACGAGCCGCGTCCAGTGCCGATCTACGTGGCGGGATCGGGCCCGAAGATGCTCCGGGCGGCCGGTCGGCTGGGCGATGGCGTGATCATGTACGCGGGAACGGCGCCGGAAATCTTACGAGCCGGCCTCGGTCACGTCGCGGAGGGCGCGAGGGAGCGCGGCCGCAAGCTGGCCGACCTCGACGTGGTCCTGTGGACGCCGACCGCGGTCGGCCGCGATCGCGTGGTTGCGCGGGACCACGTGCGCGGCCGCGTGGCCTCCGCGATGCGGCATCCCCTGCCGGTGGAGCTCTCGCCCGAGGATCAGGCGGCCGTGCGGCGGCTGCGCGACGCCTACGATTCTTACCAGCACGCCACGGCAGCGTCGCTCCACCGCGAGCTGGTGCCCGATCGCTTCGTGGATCTCATCGCGCTCGCCGGGACGCCCGAGGAGGTTCTGGGACAGGTACGGCGCGTGATGGAGGTTCCCGCCGTGAGCCGCATCATCATCCTGCCGCAGGTCCCGGGCACCGGCTTCAGCGAGCGCGAGGCCACGCTGAAGCTCTTCGCTGAGGAAGTCATCGCGCGGGTGGGGTAGCGCCGGTACAAGAGCACGACACCGGCGCGGTCACGCTACGCGCCGAGGCGACTCCTGAGAACGGCCAGCGCGAGTCGCAATCCGACCGGCAGGCCGTCCTCGTTCATCTCGAACTCCGGGGCGTGGTGCGGCACCTCACGGTCGTGCGTGGGCGCGATGCCGACACGGAAGTAGCAGCCGGGACGAGCGCGCAGGAAGAGGCTCATGTCGTCGCTCGCCATCACCGGCGGGCCTTCGATGACGGAATCCACGCCGAGCTCGTCGATGCAGCACGCGCGCACCAGCTCCGTCTCCCGCTCGGGGTTGACGACCGGCGGGCAGCCCATGGTCAGCTCGACCTGCGCTTCCGCGCGATAGGCGCGCGCCATGTCGGAGGTGAACGACTGCAAGCGTCCGAGCATCCGCTCGCGCACGTCCATGTCGAACGTGCGCAGCGTGCCGCGCATGATCGCCTTCTCCGGGATGATGTTGTTCTTGGTGCCCGCGGTGATCTGACCGACCGACAGCACGACCGTCTCCTTCGCCGCGACTTCCTTCGTGACCAGGCTCTGCATGCCGATCAGGATGTGCGCCGCCGCCGTCATGGGATCGACCGAGAGGTGCGGGTAGGCACCGTGACCGCCCTTGCCCGTCACCTCGACGTTGAAGCCGTCGCCGGACGCCATGGTCGGCCCGCGCCGCACGTTGACGGTGCCGGTCTTGTCCTGCGTCGTGAGGTGCAGGCCGTAGATCTCGTCGACGCGCGGGCGCTCCAGCACGCCGGCCTCGATCATCGGCTTCGCGCCGGCGAGCACTTCCTCCGCCGGCTGGAAGATGAAGACCGCCGTGCCTGGCAGCTCCTTGCGCCGCGCCGCGAGGATCTCGGCGGCGGTGATCGCGATCGCGGTGTGGCCGTCGTGCCCGCACGCGTGCATGACGCCCGGCGTGCCCGAGGCGAACGGCGCCCGGAGAGTCTCTGTGAGCGGCAGCGCGTCGATGTCGGCGCGCCACGCGATCGTCTTGCCCGGTGTGTCGCCGCGCAGGATCCCGACGACGCCCGTCTTCGCGATGCCGGTCTTCACCTCGAGCCCGGCCGTGGTGAGGCGCTCCGCGATGATGTGCGACGTGCGCTGCTCCGTGAACGACAGCTCGGGATGGCGATGGAAGTCGCGCCGCAGCGCCACCATGCCCTCGAGACGCTTCGCGACCTCATCGCCCCAGGTGCCTTGCGTCTTGCTCATCGCCTGAACGCCTCCGCGAAGCGCCCGGGGGCGAACGCCTCGAGCGAGATCTTGGGTGTGTCGCCGAGAATGAGATCGGCGATGGCGCGCCCCATGGCGGGTCCGAACAGGATGCCCTTGCGGGCGCCGCCCGTCGCCACGTAGGCGCCCTCGATCCCGGGCACGCGGCCGAGCACCAGCAGCCCGTCGGACGCCACTGGGCGCAGGCAGGCCGTCTGGTGGACGATCTGCGCGTCGGCCATCGCGGGCAGCATCTTCACCAGGGCCGCACCGATCTCGTCGCGGGCCGCCGCCGTCGTCTCTTCGTCGAAGCCGGCGTGCTCCTCCGTCGTGCCCGCCCAGAGCAGGCCGTCGGGCTTGGTCGTCGCGTAATTGTGGCCCCAGCCCACTGAGCAGGGCACCGAGGGCCCGGGCGCCTTCAGGCGCAGGATCTGCCCCTTGAGCGGATGGACGTCGATCGGCACGTCGAGCCAGGCCGAGGTCTCGCTGCTCCAGGGGCCGATGGCCAGCACAACCGAGGAGCATTCGACAGAGCTCCGTTCGAGCAGCACGGCCGTCACGCGGCCGCCGTCACGCCGCAGGCCAGTGACGCGTCCGTGCTGCAGTCTCGCACCAAGACGTTCCGAGGCGCGGGTCAGCGCCAGCACCAGACGGTACGGCTCAACATCCGCGGTGCCCTCGATCGAGATGGCGCCGCGCGTGTCGTCCGAGATCCGCGGTTCCACCCGGCGCGCCTCGGCGGCCTCGAGCCAGCGCGCCGTATATCCCGGCTGTTCGTGTTGCCAGGGCAGGGCCGCCTGCAGCCGCCGCGAGTCCGCCTCGCTCAGGGCCAGGGCGAGCGAGGAGCGAACGCGGAACTCGATCTCGATTCCGGTCTCCTCCACGACGCTCTCGGAGAGCTCGCGGTGCAGTCGCATGCCCGCCTGCGCGATCTCGGCGTGGGGTCCCGGAATCCCGAAGCCGCTCAAGGGATTCAGACCGCCATACGCGAACCCCGAGGCATGGCTGCCGATGGCGTCACGCTCGATGACCACGGTGCGGACGCCCGCCCGGGCGAGATAGTACGCCGTCGTCATGCCGACGATCCCGCCTCCCACGATCACGACGTCGCTGCTGACCATCTTCAGCCGTAGACGGCCGACTGGCCCGCCATCTCACGCGCCGGCTTCACGCGGAATGCGAGGCTGATGCGCGGGCCGACGGATTCTCTGGTCTTCGGGATCCCGTGCGTGTAGTGCAGCTGCGTCTCGTAGCTCATGACGAGCAGGCTGCCGGCCTCGAGGTCGATGTGCATTGCGCGCCTCGGCGGTTTCTTGGCCCGGATGGTCATGCGGCGGACGGCGCCCAGTGACACGAGCGCAATGGGAGAGCCGTCGACGATCTCGTCCAGGTGGTCGTTGTGCGCGGCCACGCTATCTCGACCATCACGGTAGAAGTTGAGGCCGACGCTGTTGAACGGCGCCCCCGTGGTGGCGATCACCATCGCGGCCGCGGCGCGGATCGCACCGGGAATGCGAGGCTCCTCGGGTGCCAGCCAGAAGTGAGCCATGAGCCGCGGGACGTCGACGTCGCGGTCGTACATCCGGCGCCGCTCGCTCTTCCACGGCACGCCTTCGCGCAGCTCGGCGAACCAGGCTCGGGCGATCTCGGCGGGCACGACACCCGGCGTGTAGGCGATCCGCCCGAGCTGGTCGTCCACGAGCACGGTGTCGCTGGCATCGGCGAAGAGCGGCATCTGTGACATCGGTGCCATCCAGCGTACCGCGAAGTGCGAATGGCCCCGGGCCTCAGCGCGCGGCGTCGAGCACGCGCGCGATGAAGCCGTCGACGTGCGGCTTGTCGATCCAGCGCACGACGACGACGAGGTCGTGCTCGGGATCGATCCAGATGACGTTGCTGCCGGCGCCGCGCGCGGCGAACGACGACTCGGGAGCGCTCGGGAACTGGCGGCGCCCCGTGTTGAGCCACGTCAGGAGCCCGTACTCGGGATTCAAGGCGCACGGCCGGCGCATCTCGGTGATCCATTCCGCCGGCAGCAGCGCGCGGCCGTTCCACCGTCCCCCCTGCGCGAGGAGTGATCCGAAGCGGGCGTGATCGCGGCTCGACATCCAGAGCCCGCCGCCCCAGTGTGAGCCGCCGGGGACGGACGGCAAGCGGCGGCCGTCGATCTCGACCGTCGAGCTCCGATAGGGCTGCCACTGCCAGTCGCGCGACGCTCCGATCGGATCCATGATCTCGCGGCGCAGCACGTCGGCCAGCGGCTCGCGGAAAATCCGAAGGAGCGACAGGCTCAGCCGGTTGACGCGCACGTCGTTGTACTCCCAGAGCGTGCCGGGCGGACGCATGGGCCGCACGCGTCCCTTGTCGGAGTGGCCGAGCTCGCTCTTGCCGACGTCGCGGTTGTGGTCGATCGTGTCCGGCTTGCCCCACAGCGTGCCCTGCCACTCGCTCGTCTGCTGGAGCAGGTGGCGCCAGGTGATGTTCCGGTTCTGCGCCGTCGCGAAGCTCTCGTCGAGCCTGTAGCTGCTGACGCGGTCGTCCACGTTGCGGATGAGCCCGCGCCCGATCGCGACACCGGCCAGCACGGCGAGGTACGTCTTGGCGATGGAGAAGCTCATGTCGACGCGCTCGGCCTCGCCCCACTCGGCGACGATCTCACCGCCGCGCCGGATCACGCCGTTGGGGCCGCCGCGCGCCAGCACGGGGCCGAGGACGTCGCCGACGGCCGCGGGCTCGTCGGCGACGCCGATGTAGCGTCCGTCGTCGGTCAGGAAATCCCGCCGCCATCGGGTCTCGTGACTCCGGTGGTACTCGATGGCGGCGGCGAACGCGTCGCTCACCTGGGCTTGACCCACGTCTCCGACCAGGCCAGGCACGCGCTGGACGACTGGCGATCACCGCGTGTCTCCGCCCACGGTTGCCCCTTGGCGGTCTTGCCGTTCAGCTCGACCTGGGCCGAGCGGGCCGGGAAGAACGTGCTGAACACGCCGATCGGCCGATTCATGAAGCCGGGCGGCATCGTCAGCACGAAGGGCTCGATGAACTCGCGCCAGGTGAGCCGGATCCGGTCGTTGCCGGCGACGACGTCCTCGCTGGCCGTCGAGCGCGCGTCGCCCGTCCGCGTGAACTTCGCCGCGGCGATCGGCAGCTTCTCGTCGGCGAAGGCGGGATAGAGGAGCGTCTCGATCGTCTTCTGTAGCCAGCGCGCCACCGGCGGGTTGTCGCTGTAGATCTTCACCTGGCCGTCGATCAAAGTGCTGTGCACGAAGAGCGCGTGGCCGGCGCCGTCGGGGCACCACAGCACGCGCCAGTGACTGAAGCGGTCGGTCATCGTCTTGCCGCCGTCGGAGCTCAGGCGAATGAACGAGTTCTCGCCGGTCATGAGGACCTGATTGGGATCCACGGGAGGCGTCATGGAGTCTCCTTCCTTTCGAGGGTGCGCTGCAGCCAGGCCGCGATGTCTTCGATCTCCTGCGGGCACAGCGAATGCGCCATCGGGTACTCGTGCCACTCGACCTCGTAGCCGAGCCCGAGCAGCGTGTCGCGCGCGGCGCGGGCGCGGGCGACGGGTATCAGGTCGTCGGCGATGCCGTGGGCTATGAAGAGCGACACGTCACGGTTGGCGGTGCTGGCCTCGGTCGCGACCGCGCGGGCCACCGGCAGAAAACACGAAAGCGCCATCACGCCGGCCAGCCGCTCGGGGTGACGGAGCCCGGTGTGGAGCGCCATCGCGCCGCCCTGGGAGAAGCCGGCCAGCACGATCGCCCGCGCCGGGATGCCGCGGGCCTTCTCGCGCGCGATGAGCCGCTCGATCCGCTCCTGCGAGGCGCGAACGCCCGCCTCGTCCTCGCGCCGCTCGCCGGCGACGCCGAAGACGTCGTACCAGGCGCGCATGACGTAGCCGTTGTTGATCGTCACCGGCATCATGGGCGCGTGCGGATACACGTAGCGCACGGCCGCGCCGGGCGGCGTCACCTCACGCTCGATGCCGGCGAAGTCGTGGCCGTCGGCGCCGAGGCCGTGCATCCAGATGACCGCCGCCCGCGGCGACGGGGCGGTCTCGATCTCCAGCGTCTCGAGGAGGGCGGTCACGACGCGTCAGGAGAACGCCGGACGGCGAGCCATCCACGGCCGCGCCGTCTCGAATGCGGCCGAGGCGCGGAGCACCGTCACGTCGTCGAAGCGGCGGCCGACGATCTGGAGCCCGATCGGCAGGCCATCCTTCGTGAAGCCGCACGGCACGGAGGCGGCGGGCTGGCCCGTCAGGTTGAAGGGGTACGTGAAAATGCTGGAGGCCTCGCGGCCGACCTTCACGCCATCGATCTCGCCGGGATAGAGGATGCCGTGCGGGAAGGGCGGTGACGCGACCGTCGGCGTGAGGAGCAGATCGTAGCGCTCGAAGAAGGCCATGGCCTTGGCGCACCAGGCCAGGCGATCGACCCAGGCCTGGACGTACTTCGCCGGCGGCCACGCCAGTGACTCCTCGACGATGGCGAGCAGGCCCGCATCGATCTCCTTCTTCCGGTCGAGGTGGGGCGCGAGCCGCGCGGCGATGCCGCCGAGGAAGATCACCCGCCACGGTTCCCACGGCGATGCCCACGACGGATTCGTCGCCTCGACGCGGCAGCCGAGCTCGCGGAACACGCGCGCGGCCTTGGCCGTCGCGTTGCGCACCTCGGGATCGACCGCGGGAGCCAGGCCGAGCGTCTCGCTGTACGCGACGCGCAACCCCTTGAGCGATCCCTTGAGCGCCTTCACGTAGTCCACGCGCTCGGCCGGCAGCGAGTACGGATCGCGCTCGTCGGGGCCGGCGATGACGTTCAGCATCAGCGCAGCGTCCTTCACCGTGCGGGTCATCGGGCCGACGTGCGAGACGCTCCACGCCGCGCTGGCCGGATACACGGGCACGCGGCCGTACGAGGCCTTGAGGCCAAAGGTGCCGGTGAAGGCCGACGGCTTGCGAATGGAGCCGCCGCCGTCGGTGCCGATGTGGAGCGGCGCCATTCCGGCGGCGAGCGCAGCCCCCGCGCCGCCGGACGAGCCGCCCGGCGTGCGCTCGGGATTCCACGGATTGCGCGTGAGTCCGAAGATCAGGTTGTCGGTGACGCCGACCCAGCCGAAGGTGGGCGTGTTGGTCTTGCCGATCATGATGCCGCCGGCCACTTTCATGCGCGCGACGGACGGCGCGTCCTCGGTCGGGACGTTGTCGCGATAGAGCGGCGTGCCGAACGTCGTGCGCACGCCTTTGGTGATGACGAGGTCCTTCACGCCGAAGGGCACACCGTGCAGCGGCCCGAGGCGCGCGCCCCGGCGCATCGCGGTGCGCTCGGCGGCTCGGGCCGCCTTCAACGCCGCATCGGCGTCCACCGTCACCCACGCGTTGAGCGTCTTCTTCTCGTCGATCGCGTCGAGGACGGCTTTTACGGCGTCCACCGGTGAGATCTTGCGCCGGGCGATCGCCGCGGCGAGATCGGCGGCGGGCAGGAAGCGCAGGTCGTCGTTGGCCATGAGCCCTCCTCGGCGGAGGGGATGCTACCACGTTCGCGCGATGGCGCTTCAGGCGGCGCGAGGCTTCAGGCGGCGCTCGGTTGAAGCTGGCGGCGGATCTCCGATTCCAGGTCGTCGGGAAGACACGGCTTCAGGAAATAGGCGTCGCAGGGCAGCTCGCGCTGGGTCTGCGGCGTGCCGCGCACCCCGTGGCCGGTGACCACGATCACCCGCGGTGGTGAGGGCTCGCGCTTCAGCCGCCCGCAGACCTCCCAGCCGTCCATCCCGGGCATCGACAGGTCGAGCACGACGACCTCGGGATGGTGGAGGGCAGCCAGCTCGAGCCCGACCAGCCCGTTGGCGGCACCGTACACCTGATAGCCGAGGAAGGAGAGATACTGAACGTACAGCTCCCGGCTGTCCTCGACGTCGTCGACGACGAGCACGACCGGGCTCGGCGCCTCGATGGGTTCCCGCTTCGCCGGTCTTGGCAAATCTTTTCTCCGTTTCTCAGCGCCCGTACCGATATACGGGCTCATCGGATCGCCGCCGGTTCCTGCAAGCAAATAGGATGCCGCTTACGACCTGCGCTCGAGCTGATCCAGGACGAAGGCGTAATCGAAGGCGAGATCCCGAAGCGCGTCGTAGCGCCCGGAGGGGCCGCCGTGGCCGGCCGTCATGACGGTCTTGAGCAGCAAGGGGTGGCCATCGGCGTCGAGCGTCCGCAAGCGCGCCACGTACTTGGCGGGCTCCCAGTACATGACCTGGCTGTCGTGGAGCGACGTCTTGATCAGCATCGCGGGATAGCGCCGCGCGGCCAGGTTGGTGTACGGGCAGTACGTCTTCATGTAGGCGTACTGGGCGAGGATCTTGGGGTTGCCCCACTCCTCGAACTCGCCGACCGTCAACGGCAACGACTCGTCGAGCATCGTGTTGATCACGTCCACGAACGGCACGCGCATCACGGCGGCGCGGAACAGCTCGGGCCGTATGTTGAGCACGGCGCCGATGAGCAGGCCGCCGGCGCTGCCGCCCTCGATGACGAGGCGGTCGGGGGCGGTGTCGCCGCGGGCGATCAGATGCTCGGCGCACGCGATGAAGTCGGTGAACGTGTTGCGCTTCTCGAGCATGCGGCCGGCATCGTGCCAGCGCTTGCCCAGGTCTCCGCCGCCGCGGACGTGGGCGATCGCGAAGGTCACGCCGCGCTCGAGCAGGCTCAACCGGCTCGACGAGAACATGACCGGGTACGGAAAGCCGTACGCGCCGTAGCCCGCGAGCAGGAGCGGGCTCGAGCCGTCGCGCGGTGTCGCCGTGGGCGCGATGAGCGAGATGGGCACGCGCGTGCCGTCGGCCGCGGTGGCGTGGATGCGCTCGGACCGGTAACGCGCGGGCTCGTAGCCGCCGAGCACCTCCGTCTGCTTGAGGAGCGTCAGCGTCCGCGCGGTCATGTCGTAATCGAACACCGAGGCCGGCGTGATCAGCGACTGATAGCGGAAGCGGTAGCGCGGCGTCACGAACTCGGCGTTCGGCTCGGCATCCACCTCGTACGTGGGCTCGGGGAACTCCACGAAGTGCGAGACGCCGGAGGCGATCTCGGTCACGCGCAGGCGAGTGAGCCCGTCGTCACGCTCCTGGGTGACGTAGTGGCCGGCGAAGACGTCGACGTCCTCGATCATCACGTCCTCGCGGTGCGCGATGAGCTCGGTCCAGTGCTCGGGCCGTGGATCGGCGACCGGCGTGCGCACCAGACGGAAGTTGCGCCGGCCCTGGCCGTTGGTCCGGATGTAGAAGACGCCGTCCCTGGGCCCGACGCCGTGATCGACGTCGTACTCGTGGTCCTTCTCCCGCTCGAGCACCGTCCGCCACGCGCCAGCCGGATCTGTCGCCGGCACGTAGCGAACCTCGGAGCTGGTGAACGAGCGCGACGCGGCGAAGAGCCAGGCGCGGCTGCGAGAGCGCCACACGTGGACGCGGAAGAGCTCGTCGGCTTCTTCGAAGATCAGGTCGTCGCTGGCGTCGCCCAGGCGGTGACGCCAGAGACGGTACGGCCGCTTCGCCGCGTCCTCGCTGACGTAGAGCAGCGTACCCGGCCGCGCCGACCACGCCACCGTCGAGACCTTCTCGATACGATCGGGCTCGAGCTCGCCCGTCGTCAAGTGCTTCACGAACAGCGTGTACTCGCGAAAGCCGGTGTAGTCGAGCGTGTAGGCGAGCCGGTCGGCGTCGTCGTTGACGGCGTAAGCGCCGAGGGCGAGGAAGGGATGGCCCACGGCCAGGGCGTTGAGATCGAGCAGGATCTCCTCGGGCGCATCCGGCCGGGCGGCCTTGCGGCAGTGGATCGGATACTGCTTGCCCTTCTCCGTGCGCGAGTAATAGAAGTAATTGCCGCGACGGTAGGGAACGGTCGCGTCGTCTTCCTTGATGCGGCCCAGGATCTCCCGGTAGAGCGCGTCCTGGAACGCTTCCATCGGCTGCATCACGGCCGCCGTGTACGCGTTCTCCGCTTCCAGGTAAGCGGTGACACGCGGATCGTTCTTGTCGCGCAGCCAGAAGTAATCGTCCTCGCGGCGGTCGCCGTGAACGACGTCGAGCCTGGGAATCTTGGGTGCGTGCGGCGGGACGGGCACGGTGGCCCTATGGTACCGTGAGCAACCAGCGTGAGGACCCTCTTGCTGGCGGTCGTCCTCGTCGCAGCCGTCTCCTGCTTCCTTCGACTCGGCGCCGCACCGTTCGACGATCCCGGCGAAGGCATGCACGCCGAGATCGCCCGCGAGCTGCTCCGCTCGGGCGATCCGTTCCGGCTGACGCTCAACGGTGTCGTCTACGTCGACAAGCCGCCGCTTCTCTACTGGCTGCAGGCGGGAGCGTTCACGACGTTCGGGGCGTCGGAAGCCACGGCACGTTCGGTGTCGGCGGCCGCCGGCGTGGCGGCGGTCGCAGGGACGGCGTGGCTCGGCGCAAGGCTCCTCGGCGTCGCCGGCGGCTGCCTGGCCGGGGGCGCGCTGCTGACCAGCGCGCTCTTCTTCGCCTATGCGAGGTACGTGCGTCCCGATGCCCTCTTCGTCGCCGCGCTCGCGTGGGGATTTGCTCTCGCGCTCGTCGGGCTCGCCGAGGGCCGCCGGCGGCTGATCGGCTGGGGCCTCGTCGCGTTCGGCATCGCCGGCCTCGCCAAGGATCCGCTCGGAGCATTCGGGCCGCCCGTCGTCATCCTGGCCGCGCTGGCGCTCGCTGGTCGGGCGCGGCCGATCTCTCGCTGGCTTCCCTGGCCGGGCCTCGCCGCGTGCCTCGTGCTCGGCGTCGGCTGGTGGGTCTGCGGCGAAGCGTCGACGACGGGCACGCTCTGGTACACCGTCGTCGACAACAAGATCCTGAACGTCCTCGGCGCTCGCGTGTTCCCCGACGAGGACGTTCCGCTGTCGGCCGTAGAGTTCCTGACGGTGGCGCTGCTCGGCGCGCTGCCCTGGAGTCTCTCCGCCGTCGTGACGATCGTCAGGCTCCTGCGGGCGCGAGCCTGGCGCCAGGCCGCCGAGACGCCGTGGATCGCGCTCTCGCTCTGGACGCTGGCCATCCTCGGCATCACGGTGCTCTCGCGCTTCCGCCTCCCTCACTACGGCCTGCCCGTCTACCCCGCGCTGGCGCTCCTCGCGGCGCGCGCGTGGCGTGAACCGGACACGCGCTGGCTCGGCCTGATCCACGCCGCGCTCCTGGGCGTGCTGTCGGTCGTCGGCGCCGTCCTCGCGCGAAGCGACGGCCGTGCCTTCATGGATGCGGTGATCGGAGCGACCGACGTGGCGACGCGCAAGACGCGGGTCGCGGGCGAGACGGATCCGTTTCCTGGGTGGGAGATGGTGCAGCCGCTCGTTGCCCACGCCTCGCTCGTCTTGGGCGTCGCCACCGTGGCGCTGCTCATCGCGCTGGCGCTTCGCGTCCGCGTGAGGACGTCGATGCTGGCGCCCGGCGTGGTGGCGCTCGCGATGCTCGCGATCATGCCCGATGTCGCCACCGCGCTCGGAGCGATGTCCACGTATCGAAGCGCTCGAGCGGTAGCGACGGTCGTGGCCTCGTGGCTCGGACCGGGCGACGTCCTGGCTCACGAGGGCCCGATCGAGCAGTCAGGCGCGCTCGAGTGGTACTCGGGGCGGCGGCCAATGATCGTCGACGGTCGGCGCAGCGTGCTCGCCTTTGGCGCGACGCGGCCCGAGGGCGCCAGGCTCTTCTGGACGGCGGCCGATCTCGAGCGCGCGTGGCGCGAGCAGCGCGTGTGGATCGTGACGACGCGCTCGCCCGAGCACAGCCTGGCCGCTCGCTTGCCCGACGCGCGTCTGATCGGAACCTTCGGCGGGCGCTGGCTCTACGGCCCGCCCCAGGCGCGCTGACGAATCAGCAGCCGAGACGGTCGGCCAGCTCGCCGAAGTCCTTGGCGACGACGTCCCAGGCGCGGCTCGGCGTCACGTCCTTCGTCTGGCCCGGGCCGTACTCCGTCGGCCGCGGGACGAACGCGTTGTGGAACCCCAGCGCGTTGGCCGCCTCGTGGTCGCTGTTGTGGGCGGCGACCATCATGCATTCATCGGGGCGCAGCCCGAGGAACTCCGCGGATCTCAGATACGCCTCGGGTTGAGGTTTGTACGCGCGCGCGATCTCGGCGCCGAGGATGACGTCCCACGGGAGCCCAGCGCGCTTGGCCATGTTCACCATGAGCGCGACGTTGCCATTTGACAGCGTCGCGAGGATGTACTTCCGCTTGAGCCGGGTGAGCCCGGCCACGACGTCGGGCCACGGATCGAGCCGGTGCCACACGTGGTTCAGGTGATCGATCTCGGGCTCGCTGAGCCCGGTGATCGAGAAGTCGCGAAGCACGCGGTCGAGGTTCATGCGGTGCAGGTCGTCGAGCTTGGTCCAGGGCCGCCGGCCGCTCCTGACCTCCTGCATCATCGGCTGGTAGAGCGCGCGCCAGGCTTCGGCGAACTTCGCCCAGTCCACCCCGTGGATGTTCTTCGTGCGGGCCAGCGCTTCGCCTTCGCGCGTGATGCTCCCGCGCCAGTCCACCACCGTTCCGAACACGTCAAACGTCAGCGCTTTGACCTGATCGAGCATGACGACCTCCCAGGCTCGCCTCGCGACGGGTGGGGCCCGGTCGCTCGGCTCGCACGCTTGCGAATTCACGGGCTCGCCTCGCGACGGGGCGCTCGGCTCGCACGCTTGCGAATTCACGGGCTCGCCTCGCGACGGGGCGCTCGGCTCGCACGCTTGCGAATTCACAGGCTCGCCTCGCGACGGAGCGCTCGGCTCGCACGCTTGCGAATTCACAGGCTCGCCTCGCGACGGAGCGCTCGGCTCGCACTACCACGTCTCCCAGTGGACGAGCGTGTCGAGCGGTAAGCGACGGCGCGCCACGCTGGGTGGGGCGGCTGCGTGGCCCGGATCGACGTAGCCGAAGCCGATCACGCGGTTGATGACGACGCCGGCGGGAATCCCGAGCAGCTTCCCGAGGTCGGCCTCGGGGAGATGGGCGGGACAGGAGCCGATACCGTCGTTCCAGGCGGCGACCATCATGTTCTGGGCGCAGCGGCCGGCGTCGAACTCATGCGGCTGGGTCTGCGCGATGACGACGACGACGGCGGCATCGGCCAGCCAGCGAGCGAAGCGGCTGAGCCCGGCCAGCGCGCGCAAGCGCTCCCGGTCGCGCACGACGACGAGCCGGTTGGGCTCGCTGTTCTTCGAGCTGCCCGCCATGCGTCCTGCCTGGAGGATCCGACGCAGCGACTCGTCGGGCAGCGGCTTGGGGAGAAAGGCGCGCTGGTCGCGCTTGTCCACCACGGCGCGGTAGGCATCCATGGCGGCCGAGGGTACCATGCCGCCCGATGCCCGAGCTGCCCGACGTCGAAGCCTACCTCCACGCGCTGGCGCCTCGCGTCGTCGGGGTGCGTCTCGAGCGCGTGAAGCTGCTCCATCCCTTCGTCCTGCGCTCGGTGGAGCCGCCGCTTGCCACCGCGAACGGGCGCAAGGTCACGGGCGTCCGGCGTGTCGGCAAGCGGATCGTCCTTGCGCTCGAGGGCGATCTCTTTCTCGTGATCCATCTGATGATCGCCGGGCGTCTGCACTGGAAAGCGCCGGGTGCGCGAGGCGCCGGCAAGCAGGGGCTGGCCGCATTCGAGCTCGAGAGCGGAACGCTCGTGCTGACCGAGGCCGGCACCAAGCGCCGGGCGGCGATCCACCTCGTGCAGGGCGAGTGGTCGCTGGGCGAGCACGATGCCGGTGGGATCGACGTGTTCGTCGCCGACCCCGCGGCGTTCCGGGCCGCGCTCGAGAGCGAGAACCACACGCTCAAGCGCGCGCTGACCGATCCACGGCTGCTGAGCGGCATCGGCAACGCCTACTCCGACGAGATCCTGCACCGCGCCCGACTCTCGCCCGTGAAGCAGACGCGACAGCTCGACGAGGCGGAGTGGATGCGCCTCTACGATGCGACGCGCGCCGTGCTCACCGAGTGGGTCGAGCGCCTGCGCCGGGAGGCCGGTGAGGATTTTCCCGAAGGCGTGACCGCGTTCCGCTCCGACATGGCCGTTCACGGCCGCTACGGCAAGCCCTGTCCCGTGTGCGGCGCCCCCGTGCAGCGGATCGTCTACGCCGAGAACGAGACGAACTACTGCCCGCGCTGCCAGACGGGCGGCAAGCTGCTGGCGGATCGCTCACTCTCCCGGCTCCTCCACGACGACTGGCCCCGCACGCTGGAAGAGCTGGAAGAGCGCCGTCGCCAGTGATCGTCGAGATGCTCGCGCGCGATGGCTTCGTTGGCCGGGTCCAGCCACGTCACCTGGCTCCCTCGCGCGCGGGCGGCGATCAGGTGGGGAAGGTCGACGGCGCCCGACTCGTCGTGGTGCGGCAGATGGCGGACCTTCCGGCCGTCCGGCGCGATCTCGACCACGGCGAACGCGGAGTCCGGCAGCGCGTGGATGCGTGCGCGCGACCACGGCTCGGCGGCGGCCAGGCCGGGGACCAGGACGATCGCGAGAGCGAGCGCTCCGGTCGCTCGAGTCATCACGGATCACCTCCACCCGCAGTATCGCGAGCCGCCGGCAGATCGCAATGCCGAGAAATCGATACGGCGGTAGACTCGGGGCCCTGATGCCTGTCACTCGATTCGACATCCGCCTGCGCCGTCCCCTCGCCGACGGCCACGCCTTCGGCAGCGTGGGAGCCTACGAGGAGCTGAAGGGCCGGCTCCACTTCGCGGTCGATCCTCAGCATCCCTCCAACCAGCGCATCACCGACGTCGGGCTGGCGCCACGCAACGCCGCCGGCCGCGTCGAATTCGCGGCGGACGTCTCGATTCTCGTCCCCGTCGATCGCCGCCGCGCCAGTGGCCGGCTCGTCCTCGACGTGGTGAATCGCGGCAACACGGTGACGGTCCCCAACTTCAACCGCGCCACGCGCCCCGTGTTCGGGGCCGCGTCCGATCCCGACCCGGCCATCGACGTCGGCGACGGGTTCCTGATGCGCCACGGCTTCGTCGTGGCCTCGTGTGGCTGGCAGGACGACGTGCCGCGCCTGCCCGGCCTCCTGCGTCTCGAAGTTCCCGAAGCGCTCGGCCCCCAGGGCCAGCGACTGACCGGGCGCATCTACACGCAGATGCAAGCCTCGCGCGACGTCCCCGACTTCCTGATCTCCGACCGCGGTCATCTGCCTCACCCGGCCGCCGACCTCGACGAGCGCGACGCGGTGCTCATCGTGCGCGATCAACCCGACGCCGACGCCCAGACGATTCCGCGCGACCGCTGGCGCTTCGCGCGGGTCGTGGACGGCCGCGTCGTGCCCGATCCGAATCACGTCCACCTGGACGGCGGCTTCACGAAGGGCCGCCTCTACCAGATCGTGTACACGGCCATCGGCGCTCCGGTGCACGGGCTCGGCATGGCGGCGCTGCGCGAGTGCGTGTCGTGGCTCAAGCACGGTGGCGCGGGGGACGGCCATCCGGCTCCGGGCGTGATCCAGCACGCCTACGCCTACGGGCGCTCCCAGACCGGCCGCGTGCTGCGCACGATGATCTGGGAGGACCTCGTCCTCGACGAGCAGGGACGCGAGGTGCTCGACGGCGTGATCGCCAACGTCGCCGGTGGCATGCGCGGTGAGTTCAACCAGCGCTTCGGCCAGAACTCGAAGGACCGGCCGTTCATGATGTCGCACCTCTTCCCGTTCACCGACCTGCCCGAGGCCGATCCGACGACGGACGCGCGCGGCGCGCTCCACCATCGCCTCGACGCGCGCCGCAGCGGGCTCAAGGTGATGTACACGAACACGTCGTCCGAGTATCACCGCGGCGACGCGTCGCTGATCCACACCGATCCCGACGGCAAGAGCGACGTGCCCCACGGTCAGAACGTGCGCGTCTACCACTTCGTGGGCACCGAGCACGGCCTGGGCGTCTGGCCGCCGACCGATTCTCAGCCGGCGGCGGCCGATCCCACCGGCACGCTCGATCGCTCGCAGAGCGTCCGCAACGTCATCAACTACGCGCCGCTGCTCCGGGCGTGCCTGATGAACCTCGACCGCTGGGTGCGCGACGGCGTCGCGCCGCCGCCGAGCCGCCATCCGCGCCTCGACGACGGGACCGCGGTGCCGCCGCCAGCCCTGGCCGCGGTCTTCGACCGCATCCCGGGTGCGAGCTACCCACGCCATCACGCGATGCCGCGACGGCTCGATTTCTCGACGCTGCCGCCGAAGTACGGCCCCGGGTGGGGCTCGCGCGTGGCGGCCGTGGACGACGACGGCAACGAGCGGGGAGGCATCGTGCTCCCCGAGATCGCCGTCCCGCTCGCGGCCTTCACGGGATGGAACCTCCGCCATCCCGAGATCGGCGGCGCCGAGCAGCGGCTGGCCTTCGCCGGGTCCACGCTGCCGTTCGCCAAGACGCGGCGCGAGCGTGAGACGAGCGGCGATCCCCGGCCGTCGATCGAAGAGCGCTACCGCTCCCGCGAGGAATATCTGGCTCGCGTGCGCTCCGCCGCGGTCGGCCTCGTGAGCGAGCGCTATCTGCTCGAGGACGACGTCGAGGTCTGCCTCGCGGCCGCGGGCCGACTGTGGGATTGGCTGGCCGCCGTCTGATATCGTAGGGCGCCCTCGCGGGCAGGAGGGATGCCCATGATCGAAGCATCGCTGACGCGCCGCCAGCTCCTCGCCGGCAGCCTCGCCGCCGCTCTCACCCCCACGCTGGCCCGTGCCGCCGCCAGGCCGGTGACCGTCGGCTTCATCTACGTGGGCCCGAAGAACGACTACGGCTGGAATCAGTCGCACGCCGTCGCCGCCAAGAAGGTCGCCCAGCTCGAGGGCGTGAAGATCATCGAGCAAGAGAACGTGCCGGAGACGGTCGAGGCCGAGAAGGTGATGGAGGCGATGATCCGCCAGGACACCGCCAAGGTCGTTTTCGCCACGTCGTTCGGCTACTGGCCGTCGGTGCTGAAAGTCGCGCCGAAATATCCGGACGTCCTGTTCACCCACATCGGCGCCTTGTGGAAGGACGGTAATCCCAAGAACACGATCGGCTATCGCGGCTACATGGAAGAGCCACACTATCTGTGCGGCGTGGCCGCCGGCTCCATGACGAAGACGGGGAAGATCGGGTTCATCGGCAGCAAGCCCGTCTACTTCATCTTCAACAACGCCAACGGCTTCGTCCTCGGTGCGCGTGCCGTGAATCCCGCCGTCACCTGCCAGGTCGTCATCACCGGTGACTGGAACAATCCGGTGCGCGAGGCGGAGGTCACCAACAGTCTCATCGATCAGGGCGTGGACGTCATCGTCGCCAACGTCGACTCGGCCAAGGTCGTCATCGAGAACGCCGAGCGCCGCGGGATCTACTCGTGCGGCTATCACACCGACGTCTCCGAGCTGGCGCCCAGGGGTTTCCTCACCGGCGCCGAGTGGAACTGGGCGGCCGGTACGCGCTTCGTCAAGGCGTGGCAGGACGGAACGAGCTACCCGAACCTGCTGCGTGGCGGCTTCAAGCAGGACATGGTGGCGCTGAGCCCGTTCGGTCGGGCGGTGACTCCGGAGCTCAGGACGAAGATCCTCGCGATGAAGCAGGGCTTCGTCGACGACTCGCTCAAGCTCTACAAGGGACCGCTGAAGGACAACGAGGGCAACGTCATCCTCAAAGAGGGTGAGGTCATCGCCAACGACGACAACAAGTTCAAGCTGGCGGTGAACTTCCTGGTCGAGGGCGCCGTCGGCAAAACCGGCCTCAAGAAGTAACCGCGTGCGGGGCGCGGCGTGGGCGGAGACGGCGGCCATCTCGGCCGCCGCCCTGCTGGCCGCCCTCGGGGTCTTCGGCGGGTTCGTCGCGCTCCGCGGCCTCAACCCGCTCGACGTTTACGCGGCCCTCGTCGCCGGCGGCTTCGGCTCCTGGTTCTCGCTCGAAGAGACGCTGACCCAGGCCGCGCCGATCATGCTCACCGCGCTCTGCACGGCGCTGCCCGCGCGCGCGGGATTGCTGGTGATCGGCGGCGAGGGCGCGCTGGTCGTCGGTGGCGTGGCGACCGTGCTCGCCGGCGTCAACCTCGGTGGACTGCCGCCACCGCTCGCGCTCGCGCTGATGTGCCTGGCCGGTGCTCTCGGTGGCGGCCTCTGGGTCGGAGTGGCCGGCGCGCTCAGGCACTGGCGCGGCGTCAACGAGACGATCGCGACGCTGCTCCTGAACTACATCGCCATCGCCGTGATGAACCACCTCGTCGCCGGGCCCATCCGCGATTTCGGCCAGGTCCTCAAGCCCGCGTCGTGGGCCATCGGCGAGCGCCTGATGATCGGCACGATCCCGGCCACCGGCATCCACTGGGGCCTCGTCTTCGGCATCGTCGCGTGCGTGGTCACGTGGGTGCTCATGCGACACACGATCGTCGGCTTCGCCGTCGACGTCGTCGGCGGCAACGTTCGCGCCGCCCAGATAGTCGGCCTGCCGATCGGCGCCATCGTCCTCGCCACCACCGTGCTCGGCGGGGCCGCGGCTGGATTGGCGGGCGCTATCGAAGTCGTCGCCGTCCACGGGTTCGCCAGCTCCTCGCTCGTCGTCGGCTACGGCTACGCCGGGATCCTCGTCGCGTTCCTCGCGCGTCAGAATCCGCTGGCGGTCATCGCGGTCGCCGTTCTGCTGGGCGGGATCACCGCGAGCGGCGGGCTCCTGCAGCGGCGCTTCGGTCTTCCTGACGCTGCCACGCTGGTCCTTGAAGGCCTTCTCTTCATCGCGCTGCTCGCCGCCAACACGCTCTACGGTCGCTGGCGCCGCGCGTGAACGGGGAGCTCGGCGCCTGGGGAGCGATGATCGCCGTCGTCGGAGGCGCCATCCGTGTCTCGACGCCGTACCTCTACGTGAGCCTCGGCGAGACGCTGACCGAGAAGAGCGGACGTGTGAACCTCGGGCTCGAAGGCACGCTGGTGATGGGAGCCATGAGCGGGTACGCGATCGCGTACCTCACGGGCTCGCCGTGGCTCGGCGTGCTCGTCGCTGGTGCGATCGGCGCGGGATTCGGGCTGCTGCATGCCGTGGTCTGCAGCCTGCCGAGGGTGAACGATATCGCGGTGGGCATCGCGCTGTTCCTCTTCGGGACCGGGCTCGCGTTCTTCCTCGGCAAGCCCTACATCCAGCCGTCGGCGCCGCGGCTGCATCATCTGGCGCTCGGGTGGTGGAGCGCGTCTCCCCAGATCCGAGTGGCGCTCGAGATCAACGCGCTGTTCGTCGCCGGCATCGTGCTGGCGCTCGCGCTCCGCTTCATTCTGGCCGGCACGCGCTGGGGCCTGGTCGTGCGGACGGTCGGCGACAACGCCGACGCCGCCCGCGCGCTCGGCTACTCGCTGCGCGGCGTGCGCACGCTGGCGACGATGGCCGGCGGCTTCCTCGCCGGTGTGGGCGGATCGTTTCTCTCGCTCTACTATCCCGGGACGTGGAACGAGGGCCTCTCGAGCGGCCAGGGGCTGATGGCCATCGCGCTCGTCATCTTCGCCCGCTGGAACCCGATCCACTGCTTCTGGGTGTCGCTGCTCTTCGGCGCCGCCACGGCGCTCGGTCCGGCGCTCCAGTCGATCGGGTACACGTCGAATTACTACCTGTTCAACGCAGCGCCGTACGTTCTCACCCTCGGGCTCCTCGTCTGGAGCTCGTCGCCGCGTCACGCGCTCCTCGGCGCTCCCAGCGAGCTGACGATCAGCAAATGAGCGAGCCGACGCCGCCCCTCGTCGACGTGCGCGGGATGACGAAGCGCTTCGGAGCGCTGACCGCGCTCGATGACGTCTCGCTCCGGCTCGCGCCGGGTGCCTTCCACGCGATCCTCGGCGAGAACGGGGCGGGGAAGAGCACGCTCGTGAAGTGCATGATGGGCTACCACCGCCCCGACGCCGGCCACGTGCTGGTCGATGGCCAGGAGCACCACGTCGGCGGGCCGCGCGACGCTCACCGCCTCGGGTTCGGCATGGTGTACCAGCATTTCACGCTGGTGCCGAGCATGACCGTGGCCGAGAACCTCGTCCTCGGCAAGGACGATCTGCCCGCCGTGATCCGCTGGGACGTCGAGCGTGAGTCGATGAAGGCGTTCCTGAGCCGAATGCCGTTTCGGGTCGACCTCGATCGAACGGTCGGCGCGCTGGCCGCGGGCGAGAAGCAGAAGATCGAGATTCTCAAACAGCTCTTCCTCGGGCGGCGCGTCTTGATCCTCGACGAGCCGACGAGCGTGCTGACGCCCGACGAGGCGGACCAGGTCCTCGGCGTGCTGGGCGAGATGTCGCGCGACGGCCGGGTGACCGTCGTGCTGATCACCCACAAATTCCGCGAGGTCGAAGCGTTCGCCCGGGAGGTGACGGTGCTGCGGGCCGGCCGGCGCATCGGCGGTGGAGCGGTGACGGACCTCACGCGCGCCGACCTCGTGGCGATGATGATCGGCGCCGCCAGTCTTCCCGAGCCGGCGCCGCGCGCGGCGCTGGCGCCATCGCCGGCGATGCTCGGCGTGGAGGGCCTCACGGTGCTCGACGACCGGGGCCTGACCGCGGTGCGAGAGGTGTCGCTCGCGGTCGGCGCCGGGGAGATTCTGGGCGTGGCCGGCGTGTCGGGCAACGGTCAGCGCGAGCTGGTCGAAGCTCTGGCTGGCCAGCGCCGCCCCGAGTCCGGCATCGTGCGCGTGGCCGGTGACGCCTATCGTCCGACGCGGGGACAGATACGTCGTCGGCGCGTCTTCGTCCTTCCCGAAGAACCCTCGCGCAATGCCTGCGTGAGACAGATGACCGTGGCCGAGAACCTCGCGCTCAGGAGCTTCGACCGGCCGCCCATCGCGCTGGCCGGCGGCTTCCTGAGCCGGCAGCAGTTACGCGCTCAGGGCCGTGAGCTGATCGAGCGCTTCAAGATCCGCGCGGCGGGGCCGGACGCGCGCCTGGACACGCTCTCGGGCGGCAACGTGCAGCGGACCGTGCTGGCCCGCGAATTGTCGGAGTCGCCGAAGGTACTCGTCGCCCAGAACCCGTGCGCGGGCCTCGACGTGGCCGCCACCGCCGAGATCCGGGGGCGTATCATGGCGGCGCGAAACGCAGGAGCCGCCGTGCTGCTCCTGAGCGAAGACCTCGACGAGCTGATGGAGCTCGCCGATCGCATCGTGGTGATGTTCGAAGGCCGGCTGGTGTACGAGACGGCGCGCGCGGCCGCCGATCCGCACGTCATCGGCCACTCCATGGCGAGTCACCTATGACGACAGCGACGACCGTCATCCGCGGTGGGACCCTGCTCGAGCCAGCCGGCCTGCGGGCGCGGCCCGCCGATATCCTGATCGAAGGCGACACGATCCGCGAGATCGGCGCGCCCGGCCTCCGGGCGCCCGAGGGGACACGGCAGATCGACGCTCGCGATCGGCTGCTCATCCCCGGCCTGATCAACGCGCACACGCATTCGCACGGCGCGCTCGCGCGCGGCATCGTGCCCGACGCGATCCCACTCGAGATCCTGCTCGGCTACGCGGGCGCCGTGAACGGAAACCGCACGCTGGAGGACAAGCGCCTCTCGGCCCAGATCTCGGCGATCGAGCTCGTGCGCAAGGGCTGCACCGCGTGCTTCGACATGTTCACGGAGTTCCCGGCGCCAACGGTGGAGGGCGTGCACGCGGTGGCGCGCGCCTACCAGCAGGTCGGCGTGCGCGCGGTGGTCGCGCCGATGATGGCCGACCTGACGCTGTGGCAGGCGCTGCCCGGCTTGCTGGCGTCGCTCCCCGACGCGGTTCGCCGTCAGGTCGAAGGCCTGCGCGCTTCGCCGGGCCAGGCGAGCGCGACGACGTGCCGCGACATCCTCAAAGCGTGGCCGATCGATCGCAGCGAGGTCGCGCCCGGGATCGGTCCCACCATCCCGCTACACTGCAGCGACGGCTTTCTCGGCGCCTGTCGCGATCTCGCCCGCGAGTTCGACGTTCCACTCCAGATGCACCTGGCCGAGTCGCGTGGCCAGGCCGTCCTCGGCATCGAGAAGTACGGCACGTCGTTGACCGCGCACCTCGATGCCCTCGGCGTCGTCGGCCCTCGCTTCAGCGGCGCCCACGGCGTCTGGCTCGAGGACGACGACGTCCGACGGCTCGCGGGGGCGGGGGCGAGCATCGCCCACAACCCGATGTCCAACTTGCGACTCGGCTCCGGCGTCGCGCGCGTGCGCGCGATGCTCGCGGCGGGGCTCCGCGTGGGCCTGGGGACGGACTCGGCCAGCTCGTCGGACACGCAGAACATGTTCGAAGCGATGCGGCTCTGCGCGTATCTCTCGCGGGTCCAGACGTTCGACTACCGCGAGTGGATCACCGCCGGTGAAGCCTTCACGCTCGCCACCGAAGGCAGCGCCCGCGTGCTGGGGATGGATCGGATCGGCCGGCTCCTGCCGGGCTTCAAGGCCGACGTGGTGTTCCTCGATCTGTCCCGCACGGGCTGGGTCCCGCTGAACGATGCGCTGCTCCAGCTCGTCAACACGGAGAGCGGCGCGGCCGTAGACAGCGTGATGGTGGGGGGCCGGCTCGTCCTCGAGCGCGGACGGCTCTTGACGGTCGACGAGGCGAAGATTCGCGCCGAGGCCGAGCGTACGGCCGAGCGCCTCAGGGCCGTCAACGCCGAAAGCTATGCGTCAGCGCGCGCGCTCGCCGAGCACGTCGGCGCGTTCTGCCTGCGCGTGACCGGTCACGAGGGACGCAAGTGAGCGGTCGGCACGACCCAGAAGTAGATGTAGTGAGTCCGGGAATCCACGGTGACCCGGTGGGAGCGCTGGGGCACCCAGGAGCCCATGTCGTAGTTGTGTGAGACGACCCGCGTGCCCGGGGCGAGCTCGGTCAGGAGCCTGGGGCGGAGCCGGAGGTTGAGCTCGGGGAGCAGGTAAAGCGTCACCACGGTCGCCTGGGCGAAGTCGGCCACGAAGATGTCGCCGTGCACGAAGCGCACGAGGTGCGTCACGCCCGCCTGGCGCGCGTTCTCGTTGGCCACCTCGATCAGCGCCGGATCGATCTCGATACCGACGCCTCGCGTTCCAAATTTCCGGGCCGCCGCGATGACGATGCGCCCGTCGCCCGAGCCCAGGTCGTAGAGCAGATCGTTCGGGCCGACGCTCGCGATCTGCAGCATCTCCTCGATCACGCGCTCGGGCGTCACGACGTACGGCACGTCGGGAAGCCGCCGTCCTGGCGCGCATCCTCCGGCCGCTGCCGTGCCCAGCAGGATCGCGGCGACCGTGAGCAGCCACCTGCGGTGATGCGTCATGGGGCGATCCTCGCGTGGCGGGCGCTCACGACGAGCCGTCAGCGCGCGGCCGGCCGGTTGGCGAGGCCGATGCTGCGGCCGACCTGCGACGGGCGCGGCACCGCCTCGTGGACCGCCTGGATCGACACCAGACGCTCGCGGACCGTCGGGGCCATCGGCGCGGCCCGGCGCGTGGCCTGGCTCACGTGGAGCGACATCAGCTCGTTGGTCGCCGCCAGATAGCCGGCCGTCGCGTGGTGCATCTCGTGGAAGTAGTGGATGCGCTTGTCGTCGTGACCGAGCAGCAGGGTCGTGAAGCGGAGCTGATCGCCGGCGAGGACTTCCCGGTGGTAGGTGACGTGGGCTTCGAGGCAGAACGTGGTCACGCCGGCCGCGCGTCGATGAGCGTCGTCGAGGCCGACCCAGCGGAAGAACGCGTCGGTCGCGTAGTCGAAGACGACCAGGTAGTAGCCGACGTTCATGTGGCCGTTGTTATCGATCCACTCCGGGCGGACGACGTCGCGATAGACGTCGAGCGGCGCGGCGAGCGTCACCGGCGGTCGGGCTTCTTGCTCGCCGGGGCTCCGCTCAGCGACGCCAGCACGTCGAACAGGATGCCGAAGTCGAAGTGGCCGAGGCCCAGGCCGCGCGCCATCGTCAGCCATTCCTGGACCAGGGCCGTCGTGGGCAACGGCACGCCGACGGCGCGGCCTTGCTCGAGGGCGAGCTGCAGGTCCTTCTGGATCATCGGCACCGGAAACCACGCGTCGGTCGGCATCTTGCCGATGACGAACGGGCCACGATACTTCACCATCGGCGACGCAACGACGGATTTGAGCAAGGCCTCCACCGCCGTCTCGCGCGGAATCCCCGATTTCTCGGCGAGCAGCACCGCTTCGCTGAACGCCAGCATCTGGACGGCGAGCCCGAGATTGGTCGCGACCTTCATCGCCTTGGCGAGCCCGAGCGGGCCGACGTGCGTGATCCCGCCCGGCCCCATGGTCAGCAGATACGGCCGGACACGCTCGAGGGCGGCGGCGTCACCGCCGACGGCGATCGAGGCCTGACCCTGCTCGACGGTGATCGTGCTGCCGGAGACGGGGGCGTCGAGCATCGTCGCGCCCCGACGGGCCACGGCGTCGCCGATCTCGCGCGTGAGCGCCGGGCTCACCGTGCTCATCTCCACGTACGTCGTGCCTGGTCCGAGCGCGCCGACGATGCCGTCCGGAGCCAGAGCCACCGCGCGGAGCGCGGCGTCGTCGGTCACCATGCTGAAGACCGCCTCGGTGGAGGCCGCGACGGCCCCTGGCGTTTTCTCGAGCCGGAGCCCGGCGGTGACGAGATCGCGCGCCTTCTCTGGTGTCCGGTTGTAGCCGACGACCGTGTGGCCCGCGGCGAGCAAGCGACGGGCCAGGCGGCTTCCCATCGCGCCGAGACCGACGAACCCCAGCGTTGCCATCACCGTCTCCGACCTTTGCGAGCGCTCGGCTTGCGCGTCGCCCGCCGGCGACGGGGCATCTGCACTGCGTCATCAACGATTGCGATGGCGCTGATCTCGAGCTTGCAGCGCGCATGCGTGGCCAGGCGCGAGACTTCGACCGTGGTCGTCGTCGGGAGATGGTCGCCGAGGTACTGAGCCCAGACGCGGTTCATGTCATCCTGCTCCGCCACGTTCGTCACGTAACGCGTCGCCGACACGAGATCGCCGAGCGTGCAGCCGGCGGCCTCCAGCGTCTTCTTGACGTTCTCCATCGCCAGCGTCGCCTGTTCGCGCATCGTGGCCGGCAGGTCGAACTCCTCGTCGCGATGTGGATGACTGTGATACACGGGCGCCGCGGTCACGCCTGACAAAAAGACCAGATGGCCCCGGCGGACGACGATGCCGGGAGCATACGGCATGACGACGTCGGTCCGGCGATCGGCATGATGGACCACGCTGACGGATTTCGTCATGGTCTCCTCTGGGCCTGGCGCGCCGCATCGTACCACGCGCGGATAACCTTTCTCTCCAACCTGGGAAGATTGTTGCCCTGTGCGCGAGTCGGTGACGTCGAGATGTTGCACATGGCGTGGGCTTCGTTGCCACAGGCCGGGGCACAGTTGTTGCTCCCCTCGTGCGCCGCCATGAGCGCCAATAGACCTGATGCCTGGGCCATCATCCTGGCCGGTGGTGACGGCCTTCGTCTGCGCTCGTTGACTCAGAAGATCGCGGGTGATCTTCGTCCCAAACAATTCTGCGCGCTGGTCGACGGCGAGACCATGTTCGATCGCACGCGCCGTCGCGCCGGGCTGCTGGTCAGGCCAGATCGCCAGGTCGCCGTCGTGACCCAAGAGCACCGCGAGTACTTCGGTCCGCTGTCGTCGGATCTCGCGCCCGGCTGCCTGGTCGTTCAGCCGAGCAATCAGGGCACGCTGGCCGGCATCGTGTATTCCGTGATGCGCGTCGAGCATCTGGCCGGCGACGTGCCGATCGCCATCCTGCCGTCCGACCACGATGTGATCGACGATCGAGCGTTCATGACGTACGTCGAGAGCGCGGTGGAGCTGGTGCGCGCGCTGCCCGATCGCGTCGTGCTCCTCGGCATCGAGGCCGAGACGCCAGAGACCGACTACGGCTGGGTCGAGCCGTCGCGGCTGCCGTTGCCGGTCGACGGCCCGCCGGTGTTTCCGGTCCGGCGATTCTGGGAGAAGCCGTCGCCGACGCTGGCGCGCCTGCTCCTCGAGCGCCGTTGTCTCTGGAACAGCTTCGTGATGGTCGGCTGGACCAGCGCGTTCATCGACTGTGTTCGTGCGACGGTGCCCGAGGCCCTCGTCACGTTCGTGCCCCTCCGCCAGGCGCTGGGTACCCCCCAGGAAGAGGCCGTCGCGGCGATGGTCTACGCCCATCTGGCTCCGCTGAGCTTCTCGGCCCGCGTGCTGGTCCGCGTGCCCGATCGGCTCCTCGCCGTCAGGGTGAAGGACGTCGGCTGGAGCGACTGGGGGCATCCGGCTCGGGTGATGGCGGCGCTGCGCCGTACCGGCCGGCAGCCCACCTGGCTCGAGCCCGACGGGCTGGCCTCGACCGCCTGATCAACCTGATTCCGGAGGGCCAGCACTGTACACTTGGGCCGATGGCCGTCATTCTGGTCGTCGAGGATGACACCGACACGCGCCAGGCCCTTGGCGAGTACCTGACCGCGCTGTTCCCCGACGCTCGCGTCCTGATGACCGAGTCCGGGGAGAATGGCCTCGAGCTCGCCGTTCGCACCCGACCGACCGTCGTCCTCCTTGATCTCCGCTTGCGCGGCATCCACGGCTTCGAGTTCGCCACCCGCCTGCGCCAGTATCCCGTCGCCGCGGGGGTGCCCATCGTCGCGTTGACCGGCGACATGAGCCCGGCTACCTTACTCAAGGCCGAGGAGGCCGGATTCGCCGCCTTCCTCCGTAAGCCCGCCGACATGGACCGTCTGGAGACGGTGCTGCGGCCGCTGCTCGAGGGCAGAGCCTCGGCGTAATCCCAGTAGCGCAAGGAGACGGCTGTCGAATCGTTGAGGGGACGTGTGGGCGTCGTCACCGGCGGCGCCAGCGGCATCGGTCGTGCTCTGGCCGAGGGCCTCGCTGCGGAAGGCGCGGCCGTCGTCGTGGCCGACGTCGACGAGGCCGGCCTCGCCGAGACCGTCAAGCGAATCGAGGCGCGGGGCGGACGCGCGCTCGCCGTCCGTACCGACGTGAGCGACCGGGCCCAGGTGCAGGCGCTCGCCGACCGCGCCTTCTCGGCGCTCGGCCGTGTCCACGTCCTCTGCAACAACGCCGGCGTGGCGATCTGGGGTGGGCTCGAGACGGCCACCCACCGGGACTGGGAGTGGACGCTCGGCGTCAACCTCTGGGGCGTGATTCACGGGCTCGAGGCCTTCCTGCCGCGGATGATCGCCCAGCGCGACGGTGGCCACGTCGTCAACACGGCGTCGATGGCCGGACTCATCGCCTCGCAGGGGCTGGGTGTCTACAACACGTCGAAGTACGCGGTGGTCGGGCTTTCCGAGACGCTCGCCAAGGATCTGCGGCCCTACGGCATCGGCGTGTCGGTGCTCTGCCCGATGGGTGTGGCCACCCAGATCCGCGCGAGCGAGCGGAATCGACCGGCCACGCTGCGCAACGAGAAGCCCGCCTCCACGCCCGTCGATCTGATCGGCCGCACGCTCGATCCGGACACGGTCGCGGCGATGACGATCGCGGCCATCAAGGACAATCGGCTGTACGTCATCACTCATGAGGAGGGCCTCGAGCCGTTGCGTCGGCGCTTCCAGCGACTCGAGCAGGCCGTCCTCGCCCGAAAGCCCTAGCCACGCCACGCTGGATCTCGACCGCGGCCGATCTCGAGGAGATGGTGCGCCATCTCGCCGGGCTCGACGAGATCGCGCTCGACACCGAAGGCGACAGCCTCCATCACTATCCGGAGCGGCTGGCGCTGATCCAGATCGCCGATCGCGCTGACCAGGCGTGGCTCGTGGATCCCCTGGCGCTCGCCGATCTCGAGCCGCTCGGCAAGCTCGTCGGCGGCGAGCGGCCGCAGGTGGTCCTGCACGCCGGCGACAACGACCTCGTCCACCTCAAGCGCCGCTACGGGTTCACGTTCGGCGCCATCTTCGACACGTCGCTGGCGGCGCGCTTCCTGGGCGCCCGTGCCCTCGGCCTCGACGTGTTGCTGCGCGAGTATCTCGGCGTCGAGCTGCCACCGTCGCGCCAGAAAGACGACTGGTCGGTGCGTCCGCTGACCGAAGCCCAGGAACGCTACGCGGCCGCCGACGTGTTGCACCTGCTGGCGCTGAAGGACCGCCTGGTGGAGCCGCTCCGCGCCGCCGGACGCTTGCACTGGGTGGAGGAAGAGTGCGCCGCGCTCGCAGCCGAGGCGGTGGCCGAGCGTCCGGCCGACCCCGACGCGTTCTTCCGGCTCAAGGGCGCGCGCGATCTCACGCTGCGGCAGGTCGGAATTCTCAGGGCGCTCTGGCAGCTCCGCGAGCGGCTCGCCAGGAGCGCGGATCGTCCACCGTTCAAGGTGCTCGGCGACGCCACGCTCGTCGCCCTGGCCGTGGCGGCGCCCCGCACCGTCGCCGACCTCGGCAAGATCCCGGGCTGCACGCCGCGCGTCGTCGGTCGCTGGGGCCAGGCGATGCTCGAGGCGATCGCCCGTGCTCAGGCCCTGCCCGAGTCCGAGCTGCCCGTGGCGCCACGACCGCCGCGGCTCCCGTCGGTGCCGGGGCCGGTGCGGCGGCGCATCGAGCTGCTGCGGCAGTGGCGGACCGACGCGGCGCCCGCGACGGGGCTCGAGTCGGGCGTCGTCCTGCCGAATCGGCTCATGCGTCCCATCGCGGAAGCCGCGCCCCGCGACCTCGAGGCGCTGTCGCGCGTGGAAGGCATCCGGCGGTGGCGCGTCGAGTCCTTCGGCCCGCAGATCCTTGCCGCGATGCGGACGACGTGAGAACGTCGGCGGCATGAGTGAGTGGACGGAGCTCGTGGTCGACGACGACGCGGGCCTGCGTGCGATCTTGAGGACGGCGAAATCGGTCGCGGTCATCGGCGCCAAGATCGGCGCCCACGAGCCGGCCTATTACGTGCCGGCCTATCTCGCGGCACGCGGCTACCAGATCTATCCCGTCAACCCCAAGCTGGTCGGCGAGACGATTCACGGCGTGCGCGTCGTCGTGAGCCTCGCCGAGCTCGCCGGCGCGGTCGACGTCATCGAGGTCTTCCGGCGGCCGCAGTTCCTGCCCGGCCACGCCAGCGAGATCCTCGGGCTTCGCTGGCGACCTCAGGCCGTGTGGTTCCAGCTCGGCATCCGGAACGACGCGGCGGCCGAGGCGCTGGCGCGGGCAGGAATCAAGGTCGTCCAGGATCGCTGCATGATGCCGGAGCACCGGCGCTTACTGGGGGCGGCATAGATGGCCGGCGAATACGCGTTCGTCATGAAGGACCTGCGCAAAGTGGTCCCGCCCAAGCGGGAGATCCTGCGCGGCATCTGGCTCTCGTTCTTCCACGGCGCCAAGATCG
>Ga0209157_1000275_pt1 | contig 45537 bp, 42 predicted proteins | sample GraSoiAngelo_135_FD_185892 | JGI IMG/M metagenome (GOLD analysis project Ga0209157, IMG submission 185892) | Grasslands soil microbial communities from the Angelo Coastal Reserve, California, USA - 14_0929_05_40cm (SPAdes) (version 2) | ecosystem: Environmental > Terrestrial > Soil > Grasslands ...
CGCGCGCCACCACATGGGAGGCAGCGGCCCCGAGCGGCGAGAACGGTGCAGATGCGAGGCGACGACGGAAGCGCGGCCCGAGGCGTATGCCGCATACGCCGCAGGGCAGCGCGACGGAGTCAACGAACCAGATGCGCCGTTATCGCCGCGCGCCACCACATGGGAGGCAGCGGCCCCGAGCGGCGAGAACGGTGCAGATGCGAGGCGACGACGGAAGCGCGGCCCGAGGCGTATGCCGCATACGCCGCAGGGCAGCGCGACGGAGTCAACGAAGCAGATGCGCCGTTATCGCCGCGCGCCACCCATGGGAGGCGGCGGCCCGAGCGGCGAGAACGGTGCAGATGCGAGGCGACGATGGAAGCGCGGCCCGAGGCGTATGCCGCATACGCCGCAGGGCAGCGCGACGGAGTCAACGAAGCAGATGCGCCGTTCTCGCCGCGCGCCACCCATGGGAGGCGGCGGCCCCGAGCGGCGAGAACGGTGCAGATGCGAGGCGACGACGGAAGCGCGGCCCGAGGCGTATGCCGCATACGCCGCAGGGCAGCGCGACGGAGTCAACGAAGCAGATGCGCCGTTATCGCCGCTCGGGGTTGGCGTTGGCCCAGACGATGATCACGAGCACCCCCTCCGCGTAGCGCGGCCCGCCGATCACGGCCGGGTTGCCGCGCGCCGCCTGGATGTTCGTGGTGACCTCGTTCACCGCGCCCCGCTGCAGGCGCACCCGCATGTGCACCGTGTCGCCGCTGACGCGCTCGGGCACGACCTCCAAAATGCGATCACCCGGCACCGACCACTGCTGCACGGAGCCGATCGCCACCTCCGCGCGATAACGCTCGAGCGACGTGTACTCCGGGTAGCCCGTGAGCTGGCGCAGCCGCGGCAGGAACGCCTGGAGCCGCTCGTCCGGCGCGGGCGGCGCGACGCGCAGCGACGTCGACGCCGGCGGCGTGTCGGTGGCCAGCAGCACGCGGGCGCCGAAGCGCACGATCTGCTGCGCGTCGGCGGCCAGCGGCGCCGCCACGGCCACGAGCGCCAGGAGCAGGGCCAGCAGCGGGCCGAGGGCCACCTTCAGGCGCTTGCGCGCGTTGTGCAGCCGCGACATCACGGTCCCCATGGGGATCTCCAACACGTCCGCAATCTCCTTGTACGACAGCCCCTCGATGTCACCCAGGACCACGATACGCCGATGGTCGTCCGACAGCCTCGCCAGCGCCCGCTCGATCCGCGCGCGCTGCTGCGCGCCCGCCGCCGCCGCGTCGGGTGTCGCCTCCGCGGGCTGGTCCACCAGCACGCGGTCCCAGTCCTCCTCCGGGATCCGCTCGGTGCCGAACGCGCGGCCGCGGGCGGCGCGGGAACGGGCGCGATCGGCCGCCACGTTCATCACGATGCGGAACAGCCACGTGTAGAAGGCCGACTGGCCGCGGAAGTTGGGCAGGGCCTGCCACGCCCGCACGAACGCCTCCTGGGACACGTCCCACGCCTCCTCCCGATCGCGCAGCACGTTATAGGCGAGACGCCACACGCGTTGGCGATACTTCTCGACCAGCGGCTCGAAGGCCGCGATGTCGCCGGCGCGGCATCGCTCGATGAGGGCGGCGTCGTCGGTTTTCACGCGTTGTGAGTGGCGCCACGCCCCGTACGGCAGTTAGACGCGCGGCTCGCCGTGTTTATTGTAGTGAGGACGCGTCAGCGGCGGCGCTTGCCGAGGGCCAGGAGGGCGTCCAGGCCGAGCAGGTAGCTCTGGGGCCCGAAGCCGGAGATCTGGCCGCGGGCGGCGGCGGCGATCACCGAGTGGCGGCGGAATTCCTCGCGCGCGTGGACGTTGGACAGGTGCACCTCCACCACCGGCACCTCGATCGCCGCCACCGCGTCGCGCAGCGCGATCGAGTAGTGCGTGAACGCCCCGGGGTTGAACACCACGCCCAGGAATCCCTCGCGGCGCGCGCCCTGCAGCCAGTTGACGAGCTCGCCTTCGAGGTTCGACTGGCGGCACTCGACGCGGAGGCCGCGCTTGCGCCCGTGCTCCTTGATGAGCCGATCGACGGCGGCCAGCGTGGTGCGGCCGTACACGGCCGGCTCGCGCGTGCCGAGCAGATTCAGGTTGACCCCGTGGAGGATGAGCGCGGCCCCGGGCATGGCCGGATCAGGATAGCATCCGACCATTTGGGGGGCCCCGAAATGGCCCCCCAGCTCCTCAAGCGAAAGGGGCGACGCCCCCCTCGGACTCCCCCGGCCAGCGCTCGGAGCGCCCCGGGGGACCCGGGCGCTCCTCGGTCACGCGCCCTAATGACCGAGGATCTCGGAGAACGCCCAGTCGACGACGACGAAGAAGAGCAGGCCGCCGAAGACCGTGTACGCGAGCCCCGGCGCATTGTCCTCGCGGTTGACCTCGGGGATGAGGTCGGACGCGGCGACGTAGATCGTCACGCCGGCGGAGAGCGCCAGCGCGTAGGCGACGTGGTGCTGCGCGATGAGGCTCGTGCCGAGCGCCCCGGCCAGCGTGAGCACGCCCAGCCCCGTCCCCGCCGCCAGGGCGGCGCCGCGCGAGTGGCCGCTCGCCAGCATGATCGACGCGATCGTAAAGCCCTCGGGCAGCTTGTGCAGCATGACGGCGATGAACAGGATGGCGCCGAGCGAGGGGCTCACCATGAAGCCGGCGGCGATGGCCACGCCGTCGAACACCGTGTGCACGCCGAGCCCGAGCACGGCCAGCCAGCCGGCGGACGGGCGGAGCAGCGCCTCCTGATGCACCTCTTCGCCGAAGTGGAAGTGTGGGGCCACCGTGTGCTCGAAGAGGTGAACCCCGAAGTACCCGAGCAGCACGAACAGGAAGGCGTGGGGCACGTGGGTGCTCTCCGGCAGCATCCGCACGAAAGCGGCTGCGAGCATGAACCCGGCGCCCCCGGCCACGAAGTACCGCAGCCGCGCGTGGCCGTGCTTGTGGGCCCTGGTGACGATGGCGGCCCCGGCGACATCCGCGGCGGCAGCGACGGCCGCGAACGCCAAGTATGTTAACATTGTCGGGAGCATAGCATGGCCATCGGAGCTCCTCCCCGCCTCCTTGGCGAGATCCTCGTGGCCGAGGGGCTGACCACCGCCGACGCCGTCGATCGCGCCCTTGCGCGCCAGCGGACCACCGGCGAGTTGATCGGCGAGGCCCTCGCCGCCCTCGGCGCCGTCAACGAGGACGACGTCGCGCGCGCACTCGCCGTGCAGCAGGACCTGCCGTACGTCTGGCGCGAGGAGCTGCCGTCCACGGTCCCGGTGCTCAAGAACGTCTCGCCCAAGTATCTGCGCCAGTACCGGATCTGCCCGATCACCATCGAGGGCGGCGTGCTCACCGTCGCCTCGGCCGATCCGCTCAACACGATCGTGGCCGACGACCTCCGGCAGGCCACCGGGTTGACCATCAAGTTCGTCGTCAGCTCGGCCACGGGGATTCTCGAGACGATCGACCGCAATTACGACGGCGCCAACGCCTCTGCGCTCCAGCGCATCGTCGAGGGCATGGACGAGGAGCGCGCCCCCGACGGCGACGAGGACGTCAACCATCTGCGCGACATGGCCTTCGAGGCGCCGGTGGTACGGCTCGTGAACCTCCTCGTCGAGAACGCGATCACCGCCGAGGCCTCCGACATCCACATCGAGCCGTTCGAGGACACGCTGCGGATCCGCTACCGCATCGACGGGATCCTCTACGACCAGGAGGCGCCGCCGCGGCGGTTGCAGGCCGCCGTCACCTCGCGCATCAAGATCATGGCCGAGATGAACATCGCCGAGCGGCGGCTGCCGCAGGATGGCCGCATCCGCGTCAACCTGCACGGCGCGCGCGTGGACATCCGCGTGTCCACCATCCCCACCGTGCACGGCGAGTCGATCGTCATGCGGCTGCTGCAGCGCTCGAGCGTGTTCCTGCCGCTCGACAAGCTCGGCTTCCCCGCGGACACGCTCAAGCGCTTCGACGCGCTCATCAAGCGCCCGCACGGGATCATCCTCGTCACCGGGCCGACGGGCTCCGGCAAGACCACCACGCTCTACGGCGCCCTCGACAAGATCAACTCGCCGGAGCGCAAGATCATCACGGTCGAGGACCCCGTCGAGTACCAGCTGAAGGGCGTGAACCAGATCGCCGTGAAGCCGAAGATCGGGCTGTCGTTCGCGACCGGTCTGCGCCACATCGTGCGCCAGGACCCCGACGTGATCCTCGTCGGCGAGATCCGCGACCTGGAAACGGCCGAGATCGCCATCCAGGCGTCGCTCACCGGCCACCTCGTGTTCTCGACGCTGCACACCAACGACGCGCCGGCCGCGATCACGCGGCTTCAAGACATGGGCGTGGAGCCCTATCTCGTCGCCTCCGTGCTGGAGGCCGTGCTCGCGCAGCGGCTCGTGCGTCGGGTCTGCGCCGCCTGCCGCGTGCCCGACACGCCGAGCGCCGCTGACCTCGACGCCCTCGGCGTCGTGGCACCGGACAACACCCAACTCCTCCGCGGCAAGGGTTGCGACGAATGCCGCGGCACCGGCTACCGCGGGCGCATGGGCATCTACGAGCTGTTCCCGATCACCGAGGACGCGCGCAGCCTGATGCTGCGTCGGTCGTCGTCGCGCGACATCCGGCAGCACGCCATCGCGGCCGGGATGATCACGCTGCGCATGGACGGCTGGCGCCGCGCGTGCGAGGGGTTGACGACGGTCGAGGAAATCCTGCGCGTCACCCAGGAAGACGCCTGAGGCCATGCCCGTTTTCGTGTACAAGGCCGCCGATCGTCGCGGCCAGACCATCGACGGTGTCATGGACGCGCCCGACGCGCGCGCCGTCGTCGAGCGCCTGCAGAAGGACGCCTACTACCCGATCAAGATCACGGCGCACGGCGAGCGCGCGCCCCTGTTCTCGCTGGGCGGCTCGCGCGTCGGCCAGCGCGACCTGCTCGCGCTGACCCAGCAGCTGGCCACGCTGTTCGAGGCGGGCCTGCCGCTCGACCGCGCGCTCACCATCCTCGAGGAGCTGGCGCCCAACGCGCGTGTGAAGGCGATCGTCAGCGACCTGCTGCGCAGCGTGCGCGGCGGCGCCTCGTTCAGCGAGGCGCTCGCCAAGCACCATCCGCGGCCGTTCTCGCGGCTGTACATCAACATGGTCCGCGCCGGCGAGAAGGGCGGCGTGCTCGAGGTGGCCTTGCGGCGGCTGGCGGAATTCCTCGAGGCGCGCGCCGCCTTCAACGAGGCGGTCATCTCGGCCCTGATCTACCCGCTCGTCATCACCCTCGTCGGCGCCGGCGCGGTCGTCTTCCTCATGACGTTCGTCATCCCGCGCTTCGCGACGATCTTCCGCGACCTCAACCAGGCGATCCCGCTGCCCACGCAGATCCTGCTCACGGTCAGCGGGGCGCTCCAGCAGTACTGGTGGGTCGGCATGATAGTCGTCCTCGCCGGTGTCGTCGCCTGGCGGGTCTGGACGGCCACGCCCGAGGGCCGGCTGTCGTGGGACCGCGCGATCCTGAACGCACCGATCTTCGGCGGCATCGCGCTGCACGTGGAGACGGCGCGCTTCGCGCGCACGCTGGGCACGATGCTGCGCTCCGGGGTGCCGGTCCTCGGCGCGCTCGCCGTCGTCGGCGACATGATGTCCAACCAGGCGGTGGGCGGCGCGGTGTCGCGCCTGTCGGACGGCGTCAAGCGCGGCGGGACGATCGCGGCGGGCATGCAGGATCAGGGCATGTTCCCCGCCCTCGCCATCCACATGGTGCGCGTGGGCGAAGAGACGGGACGGATGGAGGAGATGCTGCTCAAGGTCGCCGACACGTTCGAGACCGACGTGCGGATCGAGATGAAGCGAACGCTCGGCCTGCTCGAGCCGACAATCATTCTCGTGATGGGGGTGCTCGTGGCGTTCATCGTCGTCGCCATGCTGATGGCCATTTTCTCGATCAACGAGGTGGCGCTGTGAGACGCGGCAGGTTCGTCAGGGGACTCCGTAACGAGCGCGGCTTCACGCTGGTCGAGCTGCTCGTCGTGATCATCGTCCTCGGCCTGCTCGTCGGCCTCGTCGGCCCGCGGCTCTTCGGCCACGTCGGCACCTCCAGGCAGGCGGCGGCGAAGGCCCAGATCGAGCTGTTCGGGACGGCCCTCGACGCCTACCGGCTCGACGTCGGCTCCTATCCGAGCGGCGTGCAGGGCCTGCAGGCGCTCGTGGCGAACCCGAACGTCCCGAACTGGAACGGGCCCTATCTGAAGAAGAAAGAGGTCCCGCTCGATCCCTGGGACGCGCCCTACAAGTACGCCTGCTGCCCGGGCCAGCACGACGACTACGACCTGTGGTCGGAGGGCGCCGACAAGGCGCCCGGCGGCGAGGGCGAGAACGCCGACGTCACGTCATGGCAGGCCCTGAAATCGCGAAAGGCACAGCCGTAAGCGCGCGGGGGCGGCACGCGCGGGCCGCGAGGGGCTTCACGCTCCTCGAGCTGATCGTGACGCTGATGATCCTCATGATCGTCGCCGCCATCTCCGTGCCCGTGGTCGGCCGCAGCAGCGACGCCGTGCGCAGCCGCGCCGAGGTCGCCGGCTTCTCGGCCGTCCTGCGCTCGGCGCGCGAGCGCGCGATCACAAGCCGCGTGTCGCAGACCGTCGTCATCGACCCGACCAACCGCAAGATGACGGTGCTGGCCGGCCCCGAGGGCGAGGTCCGCGAGACACGCCCGCTGCCCGAGCGGCTCACGGTGGAGGCGACGCCGCCGCCCGCGCTCACCGTGCGCTTCGAGCCCCAGGGGACGTCGAGCGGCGCCGACTACAAGGTCAGGGCGGGCGACGTCGTCTATCGTGTGACCGTCGACCCGATCACCGGCCGCGTGAAGAACACCAAGCTATGAACACGCTCCGGCGGCGGGCAGCCTGGATGTTCCAGCGCGCCGGCGTGGCCGGGGCGGCGGGGCCCGCCGTTCGACCACGCAAATCGACTGAGCGTTGCGCCTGTCAGCGGGCCACGATTTGGAGCCGGGTCCGACGCAGTACCCAGAAGACACGGGTCTCACGGCGGGCCCCGCCGCCCCGGCCACGCCGGTGCCGCCGGGATCATTCCGGCTTCACGCTGCTCGAGGTGCTGGTCGCGCTCGCGATTCTGAGTCTGGCGATCGTGGTGTCGATCCAGGGTTTCGCGTCGGGGCTGCGACTGCTCAAGCTCTCCGGCGAGCACCAGGAGGCGATGCTCCTCGCCGACCTGAAGGCGCGCGAGATCACCTCGCCGACGCAGGCGGGCCGCGACGGCGGCACCGAGGGCGCCTACACGTGGGAGCGCGAGATCAAGCAGGTGGTCACGCCGGATCTCGAGGTGGAGGGGCGCCCGGTGAGATGGCGCCAGTGGGAGGTGGACGTGCACGTGCGCTGGGGCGATCACCGCCAGGTCTCGGTGGCCACGCTCCGCACGGTCGCCGGCGACGGCGACAAGACGCCGACGAGTCCGAAGCCGTGAGGCGCGCGCGCGGCTTCACCCTGGTCGAGCTGCTGCTCGCGCTGGCCATCGTCGGCCTGCTGCTGACGATCGCCTTCGGCGGCCTGCGCGTGGCCACGGCCGCCTGGACCCGCGGCGAGGACCGCGCGGAGGCGCATCAGCATGTCCGCGCGATCGCCTTCACGATGGCGCGCGCGCTGGGGGCCGCCTATCCGTATCGCGCCGCCAAGGGCGAGGCGCCCGAGGTCATCGTGCTGTTCAACGGCGTGGAGCAGAAGCTCGAGTTCGTCACGCAGGCGCCGCCGCTGCCGCTCCAGGCGCCGATCGCGTTCACGGCCGTGGTCATCTCGCTCGAGTCGGGCGAGGAGACGGGGCTGGTCGTGCGCGAGCGGGCGCTTCCCAACCGCGATCCGTTCACGAAGGCCGAGATCGTCATGCGCGATCCCAGCATCACCTCGCTCGCCTTCAAGTTCCAGAACGAGGACGGCGACTGGGTCGATACGTGGGACGGTCAGGAGCTCAAGGCGATCCCGCGCGGCGTGCAGCTGCGCCTGGGCAGCACCCTCAACGGCCGCACGCAGACGCTGCCGCCCCTCACGGTCACCCTGCGGGCCACGGGAGCGGCGCGGTGAGCCGTCAGCGCGGCTTCGCCCTCATCGCCGTGCTCCTCGTGCTGGCCATGGTCGGCGTGCTCGGCGCGGAGTTCGCCTACTCGATGCGGCTCGAGGCGACGTCCGTGCGCGCGTACAAGGACACGCTCACCGGCGCGCACCTCGCCGAGGCGGCCGTCGAGCAGGCCATCCGCGAGATCGCCGGCGACGTCGGCTTCGCCGTCCTGGCGGAGGACGGCCAGCTGACGTTCTACAACCGCGAGCGCCAGGAGCTCAAGCGCCTGCCGCGCACGAACGTGCCGCTCGGCGCCGGCCACTTCTCCTACCGGATCAGCGACGAGGAGGCGCGCCTCAACCTCAACATCACGCCGCCCGACCGCGTGGACCGGCTGCTCCAGGCCCTGGGCATCGACAAGTCCGAGCGCGACACGATCAACGACAGCCTGCAAGACTGGCGCGACCCCAACGAGGAGCACCGGCTCAACGGCGCGGAGAGCGAGGACTACTACCTCAAGCTGCCGCTTCCCTACCGCTCCAAGAACGGTAACCTCGACTCCATCACCGAGCTGCTCCAGGTCAAAGGCGTGACGCCGGCGATCTTCAACGGCGTCGGCGGCAAGCCCGGGCTCGCCGCCTACGTCACCGTGAAGTCGCCGGGCCAGGTCAACCTCAACACCGCGTCCTGTGTGGTCCTGAGAGCGCTCACCCTCGGCGATGCCGAGTGCTCGTCCGTCGAGCAGGCCCGGCGCGAGGGCCCCTACACGAGCGTGCCGGGCCCGTTCGGCGGCCGAGGGCTCTCGCTGACGACACGGACGTACCGGGTCGAGGCCGACGGCCTGATCGACGGCCAGGTGCGGGCGACGCTCTCGGCGATCATCCAGCGCCGGACCGAGGCGGCTGGGGACACCGTCACCGTGCTCGAATGGTCGGGAGTCCGGTAACCCGGGAAGTTTTGCAGATCGCGGGTTTGTCCCGTAGGCTAATTGAATGAACTTCAAGTCGAGCCGGCTCTCCGTCGTCCTGCTCGGTGACCGCCTCGCGATCGCCGCCCTGTGGGGCTCGCGCGTGGAGGCTTTCATCGTCGACTCCGAGAGTCCGGCGCCCGCCCTGCGCGCCGAGCTGGACGCGCGCGGACTGCCGGCGCGCGGTGCCTTCCTCGCGCTGGCCCGCAACGCGGTGACGGTCAAGCCGATCGACCTGCCGCCCGTGGCCGGCGACGTGCGCCAGATGGTCGGCTTCGAGCTGGAGCGCCACCTGCCGTTTCCCGCGGAAAACGCGTCCTACGACTTCGTCGCGCTGCCACGCGATCCCGCAACCGAGCGGCCCCCCACTCCCGAGCAGCGCGTGCTCATCACGGCCGCGGACCAGCGCGTCGTCGACGTGGCGCTGCGGCTGGCGGAGGACGCGCGACTGCGGCCCCTGTCGCTGACGGTCGCCGCCCATAACCTGCCCACGCTGGCGCGACTGCCCAGGGACTCGCACGTCGCGTGGGTGCACTGCGCGGCGGGGGCGACCGAGCTCCTGTTCCTGATCGGCGACGCGCTCGTGTTCAGCCGTGGCCTGGCGGGCACCGACGACGCGCTCGTCGCCGAAGAGCTGCAGCGCTCGCTGCTGGCGCTGCGCTGGCGCGGCTACGACGCGGTGTGGGTCTCGGGCGACGCCGACGCGCCGCACGCGCCCACCGCGGAGGCGCTCTCCGCGCTGGGTGCCCCGGTGACGGAGCCGGCGTGGACGCCGCGCGCCCTGCGCCTGATCGAGGGTCTCGCCGCCGAGCATCGCGGCGCCCTCCAGCTCGCGGTGGCCGTCGCCGCCGGCCGCGGCGTGCGCCCGCTCGAGCTGCTGCCGACGGCCGTCCGGCCGCGCCGCCTCACGCGCGCACAGGCGTTCACGGTCGGCATGGCCGCGGTCACGGCCGTGCTCGCCGTCGTCGCGCTCCTGGCCCCGGGCTGGCGTGAGCAGCGCCACCTCAACCGTGTCAACGCGGAGATCGGGCGGCTCGATCCGGACGTGAGGGCGGTGGACCGCGTGCTGCGCGAGCTCGAGCGAAAGCGCAAGCTGCTCGCGACGGTCGATAGCTTCGAGGCCGCGGCGGTGCGACCGCTGCCCGTGCTGCGCGAGCTCACCGAGCTGCTGCCGGCCGACGCGTGGCTCACGACCGTCTCGCTCGACGCCAAGGGCGTGGAGCTCACCGGCTCGGCCTCCGCCGCGAGCGCGCTCATCCCGTTGCTCGAGAACTCGCCGCGCCTGGAGCGCGTGGAGTTCTCCTCGCCCGTCACGCGCGGCCGCGACAACAAGGAGCAGTTCCGCATCCGCGCGGCATGGGAGGCCGGCGGCGCCGTCGCGTCCACGTCCGCGCCGCCGCCCGCGCCCGGCGCCGTGACACCCCCGCCAGGCTCCGCCGCGACCGGGCCCGCGATCATGGTGCCGGCGCCCGGCCCCGGCGCGCCCGGGGCACCGCCGGCGGTGCCGGGCGCGCCCGGCGCGCCCACCCCGGCGCGGCGGCCCGGGCCGACCGCGCCGCCGGGAGGCATCCGCCAGTGATCAGCTGGCTCAGCAAGGTCTCGCCCCGCGAGCGCGTGATCATCATCAGCGGCGCGGCGGTGGTGGCGCTCCTCCTGGGCTGGTTCTTCGTGATCAGCCCGCTCCTCGCGAAGAGCACCGCCACCGCCGACCTGGTGCCCGAGCGCGAGCGGCTGCTCGTGCGCCGCATGGATCTGCTGGCGCGGCGCAATCAGATCGCCGCCGACCTCGAAGACGCGAACGCGCGCGTCGAGAGGCTCAACGGCCGCCTCCTGACGGCGGCGGCGCCCGCGGTGGCCGCCTCCGAGCTGCAGAAGCTCGTCAAGGACATGGCGGCCGAGGCCAGGACCGACATCCGCAGCGAGCGTATCCTGCCGCCCGAGGAGCGAGGCGAGCTGCTCGAGATTCCGGTGGAGATCGCGGTCTCCGCCGAGATCCGGCAGCTGGTCGATCTCCTGGCGCGGGTCGAGAGCGCGCAAAAATTATTGACCGTTAAGGACTTGCGCGTGAGAGTAGTAAACGTCAGTCAGCCGAAGGAACTGCTGGCGACGCTGACAGTGTCGGGCTTCATTCTTCCGCCCGGCAAGGCGAAAGCGTGATGCGAAGGACATTCGTGGCCCTGAACCTGGCGCTCGCCGCCGTGGCGACGCTGCTGATCGTGTACATCGCCCGCCAGTTCATCGCGCCGATGCCATTGCCCGTCGGCGGCCGCCGGGCCGCCACGGCCGGGTCGGCGGCGGTGACCGATCCGCCCAGGCCGCCGGCCAGCGCCTACAACGTCGTCGCCGCACGCAACCTGTTCAGCCCCACGCGTACCGAAGCGCCCACGAGCGGCGGGGTGGCCACGACACCGCTCTTGAAGCCGAACCTGTTCGGCGTCGTCGTGCGCGAGAGCGGCTCGATCGCGTATCTCGAGGATCCGACGACCAAGCGTGTGGCCGGCTATCGTGTCGGCGACCGGATTCTGGGCGGCACCGTGCAGGCGATCAAGGTCGATGGGGTCACGATCGACGCGCCCGGCGGCGCGATGGACGTGCGGCTCCATGATCCGGGCAAACCGCGCGCGACCCCGGCCGCCGTGTCAGCGCCGCCGCAGCCGAGCGTGGCGCCCGCGCTGCCCGGCGTGATTCCGCCGACGGCCACCACGCCCGTACCGCCCACGGTCGCCCAGCCGCCGACACAGCCGAGTCAGCCGCCGGTCATGCCGGGGCAGCCGCCCATGGTCGGCGTCCCCGGCCAGCCGACGATCGGCACCCCACCGGTCATTCCAGGCCGGCGCCCGCTTCCACCGAACCTGCTGCGCCGTCTGCCACCCGGCATGGGCGATGCGCCGCAACAATAATGTAAGCGGCTTCATCGCCAGCGCCGTCCTCCTCTCGCTCGTCGCCGGGTGCGCGACGCGCACGCCGACCCCGAAGATCGCCACGCCGCCCATCGGCCCCCTGCCCCCGCCCACCGTCACCGTCCAGACCGAGCCGACGACGCCGCTGCCGCCCCTCTCCGTCGGCCCACGCGCGGCGGAGCCGGGGCGTCCCGAAGCCGCGCCCGCGACGCCACCGCGGCCGGCGATGCAGCTGCGCGTGCCCTCGGCGCCCACGACGTCGCCGAGCGGGCGCTTCATCGTGCTGAACTTCGACAACGCCGACGTCGAGACGGTGATCCACGCGGCGAGCGAGATCGTCGGGTTCAACTACGTGCTCTCGCCCGACGTGCGCGGCAAGGTGACCGTGCAGACCTCGGGCCGCATCCCTCAGGAAGACGTCTTCGGCGTGCTCCTCGGAATTCTGGAAGTGCACGGCTTCACCGCGGTGAAGTCCGGCAACATCTACAAGATCGTGCGCGTGGAGGGCGCGCGCGAGCGCGCGGTGCCCACGGTGATCGGCGACGTGCCGATGGACACGCGCAACCCGGACGAGATCATCACGCAGATCGTCCCGGTGCGGTACGCGTCGGTCAACGACCTCGGCGTGCTGCTGCGGCCGTTCGTGTCCTCGCGCGGCACGCTGGTGGCCAACCGCGAGACCAACGTCCTCATCATCACCGACGCGGCCTCGAACATCCGGCGCGTGCTCGACATCGTCAAGCTGGTCGACGTGCAGGTCTCGCTCGACGAGCTGCAGATCTTCCCGATCAGCTTCGCCGACGCGGGCGAGGTGGCGACCATCCTCAACCAGCTGTTCGCGGGCGGCCGCCTGCGCGCGGGCGGCACGCCCGGCGTCCCGGGTGTGCCGACGCCGGCGCCCGGCGCCGCCGCGCCCGGCCCCGCGGGCGCCACCGTGACCGACCGGCCGCCGCTCGTCATCGCCGAGAAGCGCTCGAACTCGATCATCGTCCACGGGCGCAAGAACGAGATCGAGATGATCCGCCGCATCCTCAGCCAGCTCGACATCAACGTCACGGGCGGGCGACGGGTGTTCATCTATTTCGCGGAGAATGCCAAGGCCAAGGACCTCGCGGCGACGCTGAACGCGATCTACGGCGCCAAGGAGACGGTTCCGACGGCGCAGCCGACGGCGCCGCCCGCGGGCCGGCCGCCGGGCTCGCCGTACCAGCCGCCGCCGCCCTCGCCCACGGCGGCGCCCGGCGCCCCGCTCGGCACGCCCGGCGTCACCGACGTCGGGTTCGTCGAAGGCCAGTTCCGCTTCATCGCCGACGAGACGACGAACGCGGTGATCGTGACGACGACGCCACGCCTGTGGGCGGACGTCGAGCCGACGATCCGGTCGCTCGACAAGATGCCGCGCCAGGTGCTGATCGAGGTGCTGGTCGCGGAGATCACGCTGAACGACGACACGAGGCTCGGGATCGACTGGGCGCTGCGCGGGTCGAGCGGGAGCGTTCCGTTCCGCGTCGCGCAGCAGTCGATTCAGACGTCGAGCCCGCCCTCGATCACGACCCCGACGGGTTTCGAGGCCCTGGGCGCCGCGACCGCGATCGCCGGCCTGCCGGGCGCAGGCCTGACCGCGTTCACGTTCACGTCGGACAAGTTCTTCGCGATGCTCAACGCGCTCGCGTCGGACAACCGGGTCAACGTCGTGTCCAGCCCCCACGTGATGACCTCGGAGAACAAGAAGGCCATCATCAACGTGTCGCAGTCGGTGCCGATCATCACGGGCCAGCAGACGAGCACGGTCAGCACGCCGGGCGCCACCGCCGGCACCACCAGCACGACCATCACGACGGGCGGCGTGAACCAGACCATCGAGTACCGCGACGCGGGCGTGATCCTGACCGTCACGCCGCGGATCGGCGAGCGCGGGACGGTCGCGCTCGACATCAAGCAAGAGGTCAACTCCGTCGGCCCCGCCGTCGCGCCGACGAACTCGCCGTCCTTCCTCAAGCGCGAGGCCGAGACGTCGGTCGTCCTGCTCAACAACCAGACCCTCGTGCTTGGCGGCCTGATCCAGGACAAGCGCACGATCACCGAGCGCGGCCTCCCGTTCCTGAGCAAGATCCCGGTGCTCGGCTACCTGTTCGGCTTCAAGGAAAATCAGCTCGAGAAGAGCGAGCTGATCCTCCTGATCACGCCGCGGGTGGTCGGCACGCCGATCGACGCGCAGCGGATCACCGACCAGATGCGTCGTGCGACCCCCGAGTTGAACGAGGCCGTTCGCAGCGCGCCCCGCCCGCCGACCTCGGCGCCCCCGCCGTCGGTGGCGCCCGCCCCCGCGCCGGTCCCGGCCGCTCCCGTTCCCGCGCCGAGGCGCGGCGCGCCGCCGACCACGCCGGCGCCGGCCGTGCCGGCGACGCCGCCGCCCGCGCCGATCACGCCGCCCTCGGGCGTGCCGCCGATCCCGCCGGCGCCGCCGCAGTCGTCCGGCTCGCCGATGCTCGACGAGTCCCAGCCGAGCCCGCGCTCCGACGGACGCTCGCTGCCGCCGCCCGTGAATCTCCTGATCCCTCCCCGCAGCGAGTAGCCGTCTCCAGACGCATACAGTTGCCGACCACCTTTGCGGAGCTGGTACGACGGGGCTCGATCACTCTGCGCAAGAACGACGCCCGCGCGTATCCGCCACGGCGCAAGCGTCTTCTCGCTCCCGGGGTGCTCCAGCGCCTGCTCGACGACGTGCGGGCCGACCGCTGAACGTGTACGCGGACTCCCGGCGCATCGTCTCGAGCAGCGACCGCGTGGTCGTGTCCGACCTCGCGCTCGTCGAATGTGATCGTACGATCGTCCGCGCCACCGTCGAGCGACACCTCGCGGAAGCCGAGGCTCCGGGAACTCCACACGTTGCTCGCCTCGACGGCGCGTCGGTGGAGCCTCATGCGCCTCGACGATGAGGTCGTCAGCCGCGCCCGCCGCCCGTTCGCCCTCGAACCGCTCCGGGCACTCGATGCCCTTCATCTCGCGAGCGCGCTGATCGCGCGCGACGGGGCGCGCCCATTCGTGCTGCTGTCCCTCGATCGGCGGCTTCGCGAGGCCGCGCGGCGCGCAGGGCTCGAGGTCGCGCCGGCGTAGGCGTCGACGCCGGCCTCAGCGGCCGGTGAACTTCGGCGGCCGCTTCTCGAAGAAGGCGGCCAGCCCCTCCTGGTGGTCCTCGGACGAGATGGCGACGCCCTGCGAGAACGCCTCGAGGTCCAGGGCGCCGGCGAGATCCGAGGTGGCCGCGCGGTTCACCATGTGCTTGGCCATCCTCAGCACCGCCGGCGGGCCCGCGGCGATCTTCTCCGCGAGCGCGCGCGTCGTCGTCTCCAGCTCCGCGACCGGCACCACGCGGTTGACGAGCCCGATGCGGCCCGCCTCGGCGGCGTCGATGATCTCCGCGGTGAAGATCAGCTCCTTGGCGCGCGCCATTCCGATCACGCGCGAGAGCAGCCACGTGCCGCCGCCGTCGGGAACGAGGCCGATCTTCCAGAAGAGCTCGCCGAACTTCGCCCGGTCCGAGGCGACGATGAGGTCGCAGCAGAGGGCCAGGTTCGAGCCGGCGCCGACGGCGTAGCCGTCCACCATGGCGATGGTCGGCTTCGGGAAGTCGACCAGCCGGAGCACCATGCGATTCAGCGACTCGACCCGCGCGCGGCCCTCGGCCGCGGTGTGGCGCTTCGCGCGCATGGTCTTCACGTCGCCGCCCGAGCAGAAGTGGCCGCCGGCGCCGGTCAGGATCACCACGCGCGCGGCCTCGTCGGCCTCGATCTCGTCGAGCACGGCCGCCAGCTCGCCGCGCATGACGAAGTCGAGCGCGTTGCGGGCGTCCGGGCGGTTCAGGGTGATCGTGGCGAGGGCGCCGGCGCGCTCGGAGATCAGCGTCTGGTATCCCACGGGTGGCTCCTTTCAGGCCTCGAGATCGTCGCGCCATGATAGCGACGGTCTCCGAGGCTGTCCACACGCCGCGTGCTACAATTCGTTGCTGTCATGCGCCTGATCGGCATGGTGCACCTGCCTCCGCTGCCCGGCAGTCCGCGCTGGGACGGTTCCATGGAGCGCGCGATCGCCGTCGCCCTCGCCGACGCGCGCGCGCTCGTCGACAACGGCATGGACGCGCTCATCGTCGAGAACTACGGCGACGCGCCGTTCACGCGCGGCCGCGTCGGGGCGTCGACGGTCGCGGCGATGGCTGTGATCGCGCACGAGATCCGTCGCGCCCTGCCCGACGCGCCGCTCGGCGTCAACGTCCTCAAGAGCGACGCGCGCTCGGCGCTGGCCGTGGCCACCGCCATCGGCGCCCGCTTCATCCGCGTCAACGTTCTCGCGGGCGCCGTGGTGGCCGACCAGGGCATCGTGCAGACCGACGCCCACGACCTGCTGCGCGACCGGCGGCTGCTCGGCGTCGACGTCGCCATCTTCGCCGACGTGCAGGGCAAGCACGCGATGCCGCTGGCGCCCGTCGAGCTGGAGCAGCAGGCGCGCGATCTCGCCGCGCGCGCGCTCGCCGACGGCCTCGTCGTCTCGGGCCGCGCCACCGGCGACACCACGCCGATCGAGGACGTCAAGCGCGTGCGCAGCGCGGTGCCCGACGTGCCGATCCTCGTCGGCAGCGGCGTGACGCCCGAGACAGCGCCCGAGCTGCTCTCGCTCGCCGACGCGCTCATCGTCGGCACGTCGCTGAAGCGCGACGGCGATGTGAGCGCGCCCGTCGACCCCGCCCGCGTGCGGCGGCTGGTCGACGCCGTCGGTGGCCGCTAGCCTCCGGCCCGCGCTCCTCCTCGCCGTCCTCCTCGTCGCCGGCTGCCGCAGCGCCGCGCCCGCGCCCGAGCGCTTCGGCGCGCTCAACCCCCGGCTCGGCGAGCTGCTGCTCGTGGGCTTTCACGGCACCACGCTCGAGGACAACGCCGCCCTCGAGAGGCTCGTGTGCGAGACGCGCGTGGCCGGCGTCATCCTGTTCGCACGCAACATCGTCAGCGCGGAGCAGACGGCGCGGCTGACGCGCGACCTCAGCGCTCGCGCCCGCGAGTGCACGGGCCGCGCCCTCCTCGTGGCGGTGGACGCCGAGGGCGGACGCGTCATGCGCCTGGGCCCCGACGCGGGCTGGACGGAGACGCCGTCGCACCAGGACCTCGGCCAGGCCGGCGACCTCGCGCAGACGGAGCTGGAGGCGCGGCGCATCGGCGGCATGCTCCGCGCCGCCGGCATCAACTGGAACCTCGCGCCGGTGGTGGACGTGGGCTACAACCCGGCCAACCCCGTCATCGTCGGCGTCGGCCGCTCGTTCGGGGCGAACCCGACCCTCGTGGCCGCCCAGGCCCGCGCGTACATCACCGGCATGCACGCCGCCGGCGTCCTCACCGCCCTCAAGCACTTCCCCGGTCACGGCTCGAGCGTCGAGGACTCGCACGCGGGCTTCGTCGACGTCACCGACACCGCGCGGCCGGACGTCGAGCTGGTCCCCTACCGGCTGCTGCTGGCCGAGGGCCTCGTGGACGCCGTGATGACGGCCCACGTCTACAACCGCCACCTCGACGCCTGGGTCCCGGCCACCCTGTCGCGGCCGACCATCGACGGCATGCTGCGACGCAAGCTGGGCTGGCGCGGCGTGGTCGTGAGCGACGACATGCGGATGGGCGCCATCGAGCAGCACTACGGCGCGGGCGACGCCGCCGTCCTGGCGCTCCGGGCCGGCGTCGACCTGATCTTGATCGCCGACGACCGGCTGCCCGGCGACCGCTCGGCCTCGGCGGAAACCCTCAAGACCATTCGCGGGGCCGTGCGCCGGGGCCGGCTGCCGGCCGGCCGGGTGGACGAGGCACTGGCGCGGGTGGCCGCGCTCAGGTCTCGATTGTTGACCCCCGCCGCCGAGGTCCGATAGTCTCGTTAGGTGAGGCGCGAGTTCCGGCTGCCGCTCAAAGTCAAGCTCAGCCTCCTCATCACCACCCTCGTCGCCCTCGCCGTCCTGCTCGTCAGCTTCTCGCTCCTGCGGCGCCAGGAGCAGGCCCTGACCGAAGCCGTCACCAGGCGCGGTCTCAGCATGGCCGCCAACCTCGCCGCCGGCGGCAAGAGCGCGCTGGCCACCAACGACGACCTCGCGCTCAACATCCTCATCAGGGAGGCGCTGCGCGACCGCGACGTCGCCTACGTCGTGTTCGCCGACGAGAAGGGCCTCGTCCACGCGCACTCCGACGTCACGCTGATCGGCAAGCCCGTGGTGCGGCCCGAGAAGCTGAAACCCCCCGGCAAGGAGCTGCTGGTCCAGAAGTACAGGACCTCCGGCGGCGCCGAGATCATCGACATCTCGGTGCCGCTCGTCTTCAGCAAGACGCCCCTCGGCACGCTCTACGTCGGCTTCGCCACGCGACCCATCACCGCCGCCGTCAGCCAGGCCCGCAACCAGGCCGTCGTCATCACCGCCTTCATGGTCGTCCTCGGGCTTGCCGGCGCGGTGGCGCTGGCCACCCTGCTCGCGCGCCCCATCCACCGGCTGATGGAAGCGACCGACGCCGTCGCCCAGGGCGACTTCAGCGTGTCGGTGCCCGTGACGACGCGCGACGAGCTGGGCGTGCTGACGGAGTCCTTCAACCGCATGGCCAAGAGCCTGCGTGAGAAGGAGATGATCAAGCGCGCGTTCACCCGCTACGTGGCGCGCGAGGTCGTCGCGGAGGTGCTGAAGGACCCCGAGCACGCGATGCTCACCGGCGAGCGCCGCGAGGTCACCGTGCTCTTCTGCGACATCCGCGGCTTCACCTCCATGACCGAGCACCTGAGCCCGGAGCAGGTCGTGAAGGTGCTCAACGAGTTCTACACGCTCATGATCGAGACGGTGTTCAAGCACGACGGCACGCTCGACAAGTTCCTCGGCGACGCCGTCATGGCCGTCTTCGGCGCGCCCATCCGGCACCCGGACCACGCCGCGCGCGCCGTGATGACGGCGCTCGACATGCGCCAGGCCATCGCCGACCTCGGCGTGCGCCGCCGCGCGGCGAGGCAAGGCGCGTTCGAGGTCGGCATCGGCGTGAGTCTGGGCGAGGTGGTCGCGGGCACGGTGGGCACCGAGGAGCGCATGGAGTACACCGTGATCGGCGACAGCGTCAACATCGCCGCGTGGCTGCAAGACCGCGCGAAGCCGGGCTCGATCCTCCTCACCCGCCGCACGTACGAGGCGGTGAAGGATCTCGTGAACGCGAAGTCGCTCGGCACCATGAAGGTGAAGGGCAAGAAGGAAGGGGTCGAGGTCTACGAGGTGCGCGGCCTGTGCGCGCGCTGAGCCTCGTCGCCGCGCTCCTCGCCCTGGGCGGCTGCGCCTTGCTGGGCGTCTGGTCGGGGGCGGGCCCCGACAAGTCCACGGCCGCCGTGGTCGGCGAGTCGGAGGACTTCATCGTCGTCGTCGTCGCGAAGGAGCGCGAGAGCGCGGAGGCGCTCGCGCGGACTCACCTCGGTGACCCGGCGAAGGCGTGGATGATCGAGGACTTCAACAGCGGCGCGCGGGTCTTCAAGGCCGGCCAGCGCGTGGTGGTGCCCAGGCGGCCGTGGAACCCGGCGGGCGTGGAACCGACCGGCTACCAGCTCGTGCCGATCCTCGTCTACCACAACCTCGGGCCGCAATCGAAGGGCCGGCTGGTGCTCGGCGCCGACGCGTTCACCGAGCAGATGCGCTATCTCAAGCGCGAGGGCTATCGGGTGGTATCGCTGGCGGAGTTCGTCGAGTGGTTGCGCCTCAAGCGCCAGCTGCCGAAGAAGTCCGTCGTGCTGACCTTCGACGACGGCTACCACTCGTTCCGCGACCACGCCTACCCGGTGCTGAAGCAGCTCGGCTTCCCGGCCACGCTCTTCGTCTACACCGACTACGTCGGCGCCGGCCGCAACGCCCTCTCCTGGGACGAGCTGAAGAGCCTCGCCGCCGAGGGGTTCGACGTCCAGGCGCACAGCAAGACCCACGGCGACCTGCGCCGCGTGAGCGGCGAGACGGAGGCGCAGTACGCGCGGCGCATGCAGGCCGAGCTGGCCGAGCCGCCGCGGCTCTTCCAGAGCCGGCTCGGTCGCGGCGTGCAGTTCCTCGCGTACCCGTACGGCCGCTTCGACGACGCGCTGCTCGCGCGCGTGCGCGAGGAGGGTTACGCCGCCGCCTTCACCGTGCGCCGCGAGAGCAACCCCTCCTTCGTGCGGCCGCTCCAGATCAGCCGCAGCCAGGTCTACTCCGGGATGACCCTCGAACAGTTCGCGAAGAACCTGAACCTCTTCCACGCAGAAGACCTCCGGTGAGGGTCTCGGCCGCGCTCGCCGCGGCGCTCCTGCTCGGCGCGTGCGCCACCGCGTCGACGAAACCCGAGCTGGCCGCATCCAGTCACGCGAAGGCCCGGAAGCTGGAAAAGGACGGCCAGCTGCGCCCGGCCCTGCTCGAATGGAAGGTCGCGCGCGCCATCGATGCCAACGACGCCGAGGCGCGCGCGAACGAGGCGAGGCTGACCGCGCGCATCGAGGGGCTCGTGGCCACGAAGGTCACCGAGGCGCGCGGCTTGCTGCAGCGCGGGGCGCCGCTGCAGGCGCGGCGCTCGCTGCTGTCGGCGCTCGCGCTCGACCCGGCGAACGCGACGGCGGCGGAGATGCTGCGCGAGGTCGGCGACATCGAGTTCGTGACGTACACGGTCCGCGCGGGCGACACGCTCGCCTCGCTCGCCGAGCGCTACTACGGCGATCGTGCGCGCGGCGAGGTGATCTGGGAGGCGAACAACCTGCCGCCGGGGAAGCCGCTCGTGGTCGGCGCCGTGCTGCGCATTCCGGAGATCCCGGGCGTACCCTTCTACGCGCCGCGCGGCTCCGACAAGCCGGTGCCGCCCGACGAGCCACCGGAAGTCAGCCCGCTGCTCTCCGACGCGCGCGAGGCGGTCGAACACAAGGAGTTCGCCGCCGCGCTCGCCGACCTCGACCGCTTCCTCGCGCAGAACCCGGGCGACCGCGAGGGCGCCGAGCTGAAGAAGCTCGCGCTCTACCGCCTGGGCCAGACGGCGCTCGAGGAGAAGAAGTACGACGACTCGTACCGCGCGCTGACCCAGCTGGCGAAGCTGCAGCCCGACTACCAGGACGTGGCAAGTCTGCTGCCGCAGGCGCGGCGCCAGGTCATCGACCGCCACTACCAGGAAGGCATCCGACTCTTCCGCGAGGAGAAGCTGCCCGAGGCCATCGCCGAGTGGAAGATCGTGCTCGACCTGGAGCCCCAGAACGTCAACGCCAAGCGCAACCTCGAGCAGGCCGAGCGCCTGCTGAAGGGCCTCGAGCAGCGGAAGTCGCGCTAGAGGAACCTGTCGGAGTATCGAGGGGTGCCACGGCTTCGCCGGGGCGCCCCGAGCGTGCCGGGGGAGTCCGAGGGGGGCGTAGCCCCCTTCGCTTGAAGAATGTGGGGGGCCATGTCGGGGCCCCCCATCTACTAGCCGGCCACGCGGCGGCGCAGGCGGTAATGCAGCCGGAGGAACGTGGTGCGCCAGATCGTGAGCGTGTGGTCGGCGCGCACGTGCTCGCCGTCGGCGTACACGTGGATCGTCTCGCGCATCGTGCGCACGTAGCGCGCCCACGCGCGCGTCGGTGACACCACCGTGAAGTAGAAGCCCGGCTCGCCGAAGCGCGCGCCCGAGGACACGATCGAGAGCGACCCGTCGGCGCTCGGGGTCGGCCGCATCAACACCACCGCATTGCCGTTCGGCAGCGGAAATACGACCTTCACGCACGCCCCTGCGTAGCCTGGCACGCGACAGACCGAGTAGGTGGCCGCGTACACCACGTCGCCGCTGCCGCGGAGCTCGCGCAGCCACGCGGTGTGGCGGACGGCACCTGTCGCGTCGGTGAGCTGGAGCACGTCACTCGTGAGGCCGCGGCTCGTGTCGAGCGCCGAGAGCGGCACGTTGAGCTGCTGCAGTCGCCGGCTGAAGAGTCGCGCGAGCGCCCAGCCGAACGGCCGAAAGGCGCCGCACCATTCGGCCCACGCGTCGAGGTCGTAGGCGGCGGTGTGCTCGTAGAAGTCGCGAACCCTGGGGTCGACGCGCGCGGGGTCGAAGTCGGGCCCGGCGAGCACGGCGAGGTCGGCCACGAGCCCGCAGGTCGCGGGCCGCGTGACGCGAAGCCCGCGCGCCGCCGCGAGCTCGTCGAAGAACGCGGAGCCGATTCCGCGCGGCGCACCGACGGGGCCCGCAAGCCACGGCGCCGCGGCCAGGTCGACGCGCCGGCCCGTCGCCCGCACCCAGCACTGCGTCACCCAGTCCGACAGCTCGCCGCGACGCTCACCGAGCCACACGGTCCACCTCCGCGCGCGTCGGCAGTGACGGCTGAGCGCCGCGCTTCGTGCACGCGAGCGCGGCGACCGTGTTCGCGAAGCGGAGCGCTGATGGCAGATCGCGGCGCTCGGCCAGCGCCACCGCGAGCGCGCCGTTGAACGCGTCGCCCGCGGCCGTGGTGTCCACGGCCTGCACCCGCACGCCCGCGGCGCGATGCGAGCCGCCCCGGCCGCGAGACAACACACCGGCCTCCCCGAGCGTGACGATCACCGTGCCGGCGCCGCGCGTGACGAGCGCGTCGGCGGCCGCCTCCTCGCCGGCCGTCAGGCCGCTGAGCCGCGCCGCCTCGCCGGCGTTGGGCGTCAGATAATCGACGAGATCCAGCCGATCGAGCGGCGCCCGCGGCACGGGCGCGGGATTGAGGATCGTCGTCCTCCGATGGCGTCGCGCCAGCGCCAGCGCGGCGGTCACGCAGTCCAGCGGGATCTCGCACGACGCCACCACGACCTCGGCCCACGCGAAGTCCTCCGCGCGCGCCTCGACCTGCGCCACCGTCAGCGCCCGGTTGGCGCCGGGCGCCACGCCGATCTGGTTGCGCCCCGCTCTGTCCACCAGGATCAGCGCGGTGCCGGTCGCGGCCTGCGGCGTCGCCACGACCCCCTCGACGCCAATACCTTCCTCGGCGAGCGCCGCGCGGACCTCGCGGCCCGACGGATCGTCGCCGACGCAGCCCATCAGCCGCACCTCGGCGCCCAGCCGGCGCGCCGCCACCGCCTGGTTGGCGCCCTTGCCGCCGCGCGCGACGAGCAGCGTGCCCTCGGTGACCGTCTCGCCGGGCTCGGGCAGGCGCTCGAGCGCGACCGTGAAGTCGACGTTGGCCGAGCCGACGACTAGGACGCGGGGCATAGGCGCTCCAGAAACATCCGGAGAAAGCGCGGCGAGTCCACCACCCGGGCGAAGCGGCAGTTGGGCTCGCCGGCGGCGCGCCGCGTCTGGCCGTCGGGGCCGATGGCGAGGCGGACCGGCTCCCACTCGACCAGCGTCGGATCGAGGGCGACGCCGACCGCGAGCGGGTCGTGCAGGTCCATACCGCGCTTGCCGTGCGCGAGATCGATCCGCAGCGCGTATTCGACGATGCGGCGCACGCGATCGGCGAACGGCCTCGGCGCGCGCGCGAGCGCGGCGTTCAGCGCGGCGGGCTCCAGGATGGCCTGGCGCGTGGCATCCAGCGGCACGAGGTCGAGCCGCACGCCGGCGTCGAGCACGCGGGCGAGCGCCTCGGGATCGACGTGGGCGTTGAACTCGGCGTCGGGCGTCACGTTGCCGGGCACGTCCACGGCGCCGCCCATCGCGACCACGCGGCCGGCGCCGCGGATCGCCGCCGCGTCCGCCTCGACCGCGAGGGCCAGGTTGGTCAGCGGGCCGAGCGCGACGATCGTGAGGCCGCGCTCGTGGCGGCGCGCCGCGTCCACGATCACCCGCGGCGCGTCGACCGGGGCGGGGCGCGGCTCGACGGGGGGCCAGTCTGGCAGGTCGCCGAGCCCATCGACACCGTGGTACGGCGCGATCTTGAGCGGCCGCGCCAGCGGACGCGCCGCCCCGGCGGCGACGAGCGGCGGGGGCAACGGCCGGCGCAGGTCGATCAGCCGGAAAACGTTGCGGGTGCCCGCCTCCAGCGGGACGTTGCCGGCGACGACCGTGACCACGTCCACCGTCCACTCCGGTGAGCCCCAGGCCAGCAGCAGGGCCAGCGCGTCGTCGATGCCGGGGTCGGTGTCGATCAGCGCCCGGCGCCTCGAATCGGTGGTCACGGAGGAGGCATCCTATACAATGGCAGGCAGCCCATCGGGAAAGGAGGAGCCTGGATGGACATCGAGATCCTCTATTGCGGCGAGTGAAACTACCTGCCTCAGGCCTCCAGTTTGCAGGCCGCCATCAAGGACAAGTACGGTATCAACGCCACGCTGCGCGAGGGCGCGGGCGGCATCTTCGAGGTGTTCATCGGCACGAAGGTCGTGTACTCCAATCAGGAGACGTACCGCTTTCCCGAGAACGAGGAGATCTTCGAGAAGATCGAGGCCGCTAAGCAGCAGTAGCCGCCGCACGTTCCAGCTCCTCCCGAAACCGCGGGTGGGCCACGGCGATCAGGGCCGCGGCCCGTTCCCGCTCTCCCCGTCCTTTCAGCTTCGCCGCCCCGTGCTCCGTCACCACCCAGTCCGCGAGGAACCGCGGCGTCGTCACCGCGGCGCCGGCCGCCAGCCGCGGCACGATCCGGGAGACGCTTCCGTCGCGCCCGGTCGACGGCAGCGCGATGATCGAGGCGCCGCCGCGCGAGCGCGAGGCGCCGAGCACGAAGTCGAACTGGCCGCCGATGCCCGCCACCTGCCTCCCGCCGAGGCTCTCCGCCGTCACCTGCCCCGTGAGATCGATCTCGAGCGCGGAGTTGATCGAGACGAACCGATCGAGCCGCGCGACGATCTCTGGATCGTGGACGAACTCGGAGGACTCCATGTTGACGCGGTCGTTGTCGCGCAGGAAGTCGAAGAGCCGGCGCGTGCCCATGGCCTCGGCCACGTCCATGCGCCCGCGGTGCAGGCGCTTGGCCGCGCACGTCACCACGCCGCGCTCGACGAGCCCCACGGCGGCGTCGACGAGCAGCGAGTGCAGCGCGAGGTCGCGGTGACCGTCGAGCGCCTCCAGCACGGCCTGCGGGATGCCGCCCACCCCGACCTGGACGGCGGCGCCGTCGGGCACGAGGGCCGCCACGTGCCGGCCGACCGCGCGCTCGACCTCGCCCACAGTGGGCGGCGGGTACTCGACGAGCGGCTCGTCGACGTCGACCCACGCGTCGACCTGGCTCCGGTGCAGCCAGCAGTTGCCACGCGTGCGCGGCATGCGGGGATTGACCTGCGCGATCACCAGCGGCGCCGTGCGCGCCGCCGGCAGCGACACGCCGACGGCGACGCCCAGCGAGAGGTAGCCCCCGGCGTCGGGCGGCGCCGTGTGCACGAGCACGCAGTCGGGCGCCCAGTGGCCGCCGCGCGCGAACTCCGTGACGACGTCGAAGTAGCGCACGGGCACGAACTCCACGCGCCCGCGCCGCCGCGCGTCCTCCAGCCGCGGCGACATGTGCCACGTGGCCGCGCCCAGCGCCGCGTGCTCCGGCCGCGCGTGGGGAAAATCACCGAGGTGGATGCCGCCGAGCAGCGTGAGGTCGCGCAGCCGCTCGGCCTGCGCGCAGACCTCCGCGAGCAGCGTGACGGGCTCGCCGCAGGCGGGCGGCACGAGGACCTTCATGCCGGGGCGGAGCCGCTCGACGGCGGCGCGCGGTGAGAGCCGGGCGAAGTCGCGTGGCATCGGCCGGCTGGTATCATAGCCCGCCGTGACCCGAGCCCTCCTCGTTCTGGCGCTGCTCGTCCTGCTGGTCGGCTGCGCCTCCTCCTCGTCGCCGCCGCCGCAACAGCACCCACGCGCCGGCTCCTCGCCGCGCGTGCGGTGCCTCACCAACCCGAACGAGACGGAGCTGCGTCCGCTGTTCTTCCTGTTCTGCGTGGAGAGCCCGTAGCCGGTCACAGGGTGCCGGCGAGAACAGATGAAGAGTCCCGGTCATCTCGTGATCGCGCTCACCTACTTGAGTCTAGGCCTCGTATTGCTTTTCACCTGGAACAGGAGAAGCCGGCCAGCGTAGGATTCGAATGGAGTACGTGTTCGTCAGGAGCCGGACGGCTGGAAGATCTCGACGATCCGCGACGGCGGCCGCGACTACGCACCATAACCAGTCTCGGGAGCACCGCTGCCAAGCCGCCTTCGAGGTCCAAGAGGCTCTTGATGGGAGCAGATGTGAGATGAGTCGGGAAGAACGCGTGTACAACGTCGGCCGGAAACTGAAATTCACGCTCACCGAGGATCACCTCATCGAGGACGGCTCGCGCGGAGTGAGCCATTGGCGCCAAGCGTGGCCATTGCAGCAACTGAGTCCTGAGGTCGAGTCTCAAACCGGGCGCCCGCAGGGATCGGTCGTCGGTCTGATCGTCATGGGCCGTGGCCTGAAGACCCTCCGCGTTGAAACGTGGACGACGATTCGTAAATGGGATGGAACTGCAGCGACCTCTTTCTCGCATCGCAATTGCAGCCCCGCGGAGCGTGGGGCATTCGAAGAGGCGTTCGCCGAGACAGTGAGACATATCCGTCGCACGCGCGGCGCCGACCAGTGATCGAGTGACCCCTCAGTCCCGTAGCCAGCGGGCAAATCACGTTGGGCAGAATCGATGGCTGGCGGAAAGACGCCGCGCAGTCCCTGACACTCGATGTCAGGCAGCGTGAAACAACTTGGCCCGCGTGGTTACTGGGGCGACGGATACTGGTAGAGTCGAGGGGTACGAGAGAAAGGAGGCCGGATGCGTTCTCGAGAACTATTCTCTACCGCCTTCGTCCTGTGCGCCCTCGTTGGGCTGTCCGGCTGCAAGAGCGCTTCCCCGCCCCCTGATCGTTTGAGCCAGCTCATCGCGAAGGGGAGCGACCTGTTCTTCAACGAGACGTTCGGGGGGAACGGGCGTACCTGCGGCACCTGCCATCCGGCGGAGAACAACTTCACCATCGACCCGGCCTTCATCGCCACGCTGCCGAAGGACAATCCCCTCTTCGTCGCCGAATTCATCCCGGCCTTGAAGGAGAACTTCGAGAATCCGGCGCTGATGCGGGAGTTCGGGCTCATTCTCGAAAATCTGGATGGATTCGCCGACCTGAAGAACAAGTTCGTGATGCGGGGAGTCCCGCACGTGCTCGGTCTGCGGACCTCCGTGAACAGCCCCGGAGGGCCCCGTACAGGGTGGTCCGGAGACGGCGCACCGGGGGATGGATCGCTCCGGTCCTTTGCGACCGGCGCGGTCATTCAGCATTTCACGAAGACCCTGAACCGCATCCCCGGTGTCGATTTCCGCCTGCCCACGGACGAGGAGCTCGACGCGCTCGAGGCCTTCCAGCTGTCCCTGGGGCGGCAGGAGGACCTGGTACTGCCCCTGCGGCTCAAGGGCACGGTGCCCAAGCGGGGCCAGGCGATCTTCCTCGACAAGAAGCTCGGCAAATGCAACCTCTGCCATGTGAATGCCGGGGCGACGTCGAACCTCGGCCAAGGCAGCCTCGGGAACGCCAACTTCAATACGGGCGTCGAGGACCTGCCCGATCAGCCCGCTCGGCTGACCACCCAGAAGGTTCCTCGCGATGACGGGTTCCGCACGCCGGGGGACGGCACGTTCAACGTTCCGCCGCTCGTGGAGGCGGCGGACAGCGGGCCGTTCTTCCACAACAACGCCATCGAGACCATCGAAGGCGCGGTCGCGTTCTACGACGGCGAGGCGTTCAACAAATCCCCGGCGGGCCGCACGCTGGCCAAGCTCGACCCCGAGGGGAAGGGCATCGAGCTCGACGGGACGCAGATCGTGGCGATCGCCGCCTTCCTGCGAGTCATCAACGTGCTCGAGAACATCCGGCAAAGCATCATGCTGCTGGAGGCGAGCCTCGCGGTGTCGTCCTCCGCGGAGAGAGCGCGCCTTCTCACGCGCGCCGTTCACGAGACGGACGACAGCACTCGCGTGCTCAGGGGCGGCGGCCTTCACGCCGAAGCTGTCGCTCACCTCCAGGCAGCACGACGCCTGGCGGACAAGGCCGTCCGGAGCCACTTCTTCGGTCGGAAATACACGGAGGAGGCCATCCGAGAGCAGAAGAAAGCGAGAGCGTTCCTCGTCGAGTGAGGGACGCAACGGGGGGAGATATGACAGTCCGGAAGCTCGTCGTCGCGCTGGTCGGGATGAGCGCGCTCCTGTGGGGCAGCGCGGCGGCGCCGTCCGCGCAAATGGTGACCGAGCAGTACATTCCGATCGGGCAGTCGCCGGGGCTGTCGGGGAAGCACACCGTCATCGGTAAGCTTCAATCGGTCAACCCCCAGGAGAAGACCTGCACGGTCGCCGGCACCACGGGCGCCTTGAACGTCAGGATCACTGAGCGGACGAAGATCTGGCTGGACCGGAGCAAGCTTCAGCAGCCAAATCTGACGGGCACGTTGGCCGACCTGCGGCCGGGCGCCACGGTCGAGGTGAAGCCCGAAGGCCACCAGGGCGGGGTCTCCAGCGCTCCCGCGGAGTGGATCAAGGTAGAGGTTCCGGCGTCCCCTTGACGCCGGGCGCGAGAGCCCAGCGTCAGGCGCTAATATGAGCATGTGAGCCGCGTCGCGCTCGTCACCGGCGCCGGCCGCGGCATCGGCCGCGCCATCGCACTGCGCCTGGCCGCCGACGGCCTCGCGGTGGCCGTGGCCGCCCGCACCGCCGACCAGGTGGAGGAGACGGCGCGCGCCGCCGGCCGCGGGGCGCTCGCCCTCGTGCTGGACGTCACCGACGCCGCCGCGGTCGCCGCGGCCGTCGAGCGCACCGCGCGCGAGCTGGGCCCGGTGGACGTGCTGGTCAACAACGCGGGCATCGCCGAGTCGGCGCCGTTCGTGAAGACCGAGCCGGAGCTCTGGGATCGCCACTTCGCGGTCAACGTGCGCGCGCCGTATCTGCTGGCGCGCGCGGTGCTGCCGGGCATGCTCGCGCGACGCTGGGGCCGCGTGATCAACGTCGCCTCGCTGGCGGGCCTCTTCGGTTCGCCCTACGTCACCGCCTACACGGCCTCCAAGCACGCGCTGGTCGGCTTCACGCGCGCGCTGGCGACGGAGGTCTCGGGCAAGGGCGTGACGGTGAACGCGCTCTGTCCGGGCTTCGTCGCCACCGACCTCGTGTGGAGTGGTGCGCGTAACATCGTGGCCAAGACGGGCAAGTCGTTCGAGGACGCGGTGCAGGCGCTGGCCGAGATGAACCCGGGCCGCCGGCTGATCGAGCCGGAGGAGGTCGCGGACGCCGCGGCGCGGCTGGTGGCCGACGACACGAGAAACGGCGAGACGGTGGTGCTGGACGGCACCGCCCCCGCGCCGAAGGGAGCGACGCGATGAAGGACTATATCTCCGCCGTGCGGCCGCGCACGCTGCCCAAGCCGGCCGGCTTCTCCTACGCGATGGAGGTCAAGTCCGGCCGTGTCGTCTTCGTCTCCGGCCAGGTGGCGGTCGACGCCAACGGCAGGATCGTCGGCCGCGGCGACCTCGTCGCCCAGTTCCGCCAGACCTGCGCCAACCTCCAGGCCGTCGTCATCGCCGCGGGCGGCGACATGACCGACTTCGTCAAGCTGACCATCTACGTCCTCGACGTGGCCGACTACAAGAAGAACCTCGAGCCGATCGGCGAGGTGTACCGCGACTATTTCGGCAAGTACTTCCCCGCGATGACGCTGGTCGGGGTGCGCGACCTGTTCGACGCCGCCAACGGCGCGCTCATCGAGATCGAGGGGATGGCCGCGCTGCCGCCGCTGCCCCGCGAGGTGTTGCCGCCGTCGTGAGCGCCGTCGTCGAGCGCCTCAAGATCCGCCACCGCCTGCCGGCGGCGCGCTGGCCCACGCGCGAGGAGGCGGCGCGCGCGCGGCTGTTCCAGCCCGCGCGCATCGGCCCCATCGTCGCCGAGCAGCGGACGTGGGTGCCGGCCATGGTCCCGTGGCGCGCGACCGAAGACGGCTTCGTCACCGAGGAGGTGCTGGCGTGGTACGCGCGGTTCGCCGAGGGGCGGCCGGGCGTGCTCGTGGTCGAGGCCACCGGCATCCGCGACGTCGCGAGCGGCCCCCTGCTGCGCATCGGCGACGACCGCTTCCTGCCCGGGCTGCGCCGGCTCGTCGAGACCGTGCGGGAGAAGAGCGCCGGCCACACGCGCCTGTTCATCCAGGCGATCGACTTCGTCGCCGTGCGCCGCCGGCCCGACACCGAGAAGTTCCTCCGCCGCTTCCTCGAGGTGAACTCGGCGTTGCGCCGGCGGCTGACCAATCTGACGCACGACGCGGCGTGGCTCGAGGCTGACGAGGCCGCCGTGCGCGAGCGGCTCGTGAGCGCCGAGCGCGCGCTGCTCGAGGCCGTCCTCGACGCCCGCCAGCTCGAAGCCCTCGACTACGGCTATCGCGAGCGCATCTGGGACACGCACCTGCCCCACATCCGCGAGCTGCCGCGCGTGCTGCCGGGACTCTTCGCGGAGGCCGGCCGCCGCGCCCGCGAGGCCGGCTTCGACGGCATCGAGCTGCACTACGCCCACGCCTACACGATGGCGTCGTTCCTCTCGCGGCTGAACACGCGCGACGACGGCTACGGCGGCCCGCGCGCGCAGCGCGTGCGGCTGCCGCTGGAGGTGCTGCGCGCGGTGCGCGCGCGCGTCGGCGGCGATTACGTCGTCGGCATCCGCTACCTCGGCGACGACGTGGTCGCGGGCGGCAGCGACGTCGAGGACGCGGCCTGGTTCGGCGCGCGCTTCGCCGAGGCCGGCGTGGATTACCTGTCGGTGTCCAAGGGCGGGCGCTTCGAGGATGCCAAGCAGCCGCGCGTCGGCGAGGCCGTCTACCCCTACACGGGGCGCTCGGGCTACGAGTGCATGCCGACCGTGCTGTCCGACGCGCGCGGCCCCTTCGGCCGCAACGTGCCGCTGGCCGCGCGCATCCGCGGCGCCGTCCGCGAGACGGGCCGCGACACCCCCATCGTCACCAGCGGCGGCATCGGGACCTTCGAGCAGGCGGAAACCATCCTCGAGCGGGGCGACGCGGACTTCGTCGGCGCCGCCCGCCAGTCGCTGGCCGACCCCGACTGGTTCCGGAAGATCCGCCTCGGCTACGGCCACCTCGTGCGGCGCTGCGAGTTCACCAACTACTGCGAGGGGCTCGACCAGCAGCACAAGCAGGTGACCTGCAAGCTGTGGGACCGCGTGGACGTCGACGCGCCGGAGGCGAGCCTGACGCGCGACGGCAAGCGCCGGCTGGCGCCGCCGTCGTGGACGCCCCCGCGCGAGGTGCCCTGACGATGAGGCTGGCCCTCGCCGTCGTCGTCACCACCCTCCTCGTGGGGCTCAGCGCCCGCGGCGTCGCTCCGCAGAATGCCCCGGCCGAGCAGGGCGGCTGGAATCAGGAGGGCGCCGCGAAGTATCTGGACGACCGGATGGACGCCTGGTTCGCCGGTGCCAAGAAGCTCCGCACCGGGCAGGGGGAGACGCCTTGCATCTCCTGTCACACGGCGGTCCCGTACGCGCTGTCACGGCCGGCCTTGAGGCGGGCGATGCACGTGACGACCCCAACGCCCCAGGAGGTGCGGCTGCTCGAGGGCGTCATCCGGCGCGTGGAGACCTACGACACGCATCAGCTCTTCTACGACTTCAACGAAGCCAAGAAGCCGGAGTCTCGTGGCACCGAAGCCGTCATCAACGCGCTGGTCCTCGCGAGCGCCGACGCCGAGCAGAACCGGCGAGAGCCCAGTGAGCCGACCCGGAAAGCCCTGCGGCGCCTGTGGGAGACGCAACGGCCCGACGGAGCGTGGGACTGGCTCGACTTCGGCCTCGAGCCATTCGAGAGCGCCGACGCCACGTACTATGGCGCCTCGCTCGCGGCCCTGGCCGTCGGAACCGTCTCCGCCTACTCCACGAGCCCCGCAACCGACGCGACCGCCGGCCTCGACAAGCTGCGTGGCTATTTGAAGACGAGACGCGCCTCGCAAAACCTCTTCAACCGGGTGTGGCTGTTGCTGGCATCGACGCGGTTGAAGGACGTGCTGACGCCGGGGCAGCAGGAGCCGCTGATCGCGGAGATCCAGAGCCGACAACAGACCGACGGCGGCTGGTCCCTGCAGACGCTCGGTCCGTGGAGGTGGAGCCATCAATGGCTCTTCCGGCCACACGGAACGCCGGACGCCGCGCTGCTCGCGCACTCGGATGGCTACGCGACCGGGCTGATCGTGTACACGCTCCGGAAGGCCGGCCTTCCCGGCGATCATCCGGCGGTGAACAAAGGTCTGCAGTGGCTCAAGGCCAATCAGCAGGACATCCAGATCGATCCTCGGACCTATCGCGCCTGGCGCTCATACTCGCTCAACCGTGATCGCGAACACGGTGGGGGGGACGGCGAGCCCTGGCGCCGGATGTTCATGTCCGATGCGGCGACGACCTTCGCCGTCCTCGCGCTGACCGCGTCGGACTGATGGTGAGATTGCTCGTTGGTGCCCTCCTCCTCGGCGTCACCGCGACCGTCACGTCCGCGCAGGCGCCGCCTCCTCTCGACACGTCGGGCTGGAAAATCTTCCGCGACGCCACGATGGGATTCGAAGTCAAGGCACCGCCGACCTGGGGCGTCGGCCGAACCACGGGAACCATGGAGAGCGTGTTGCTGGGCGAGCGGGCACTGGTCGGAAAGCCGACGCTCCGCCTGCAGCTCATCGTTCAGCGCGATATCAATCCCAGCGGCCTGTCGATCGACCAGTGGTATGCGGACCAGCTGAAACGGCTGACCGGCGCCTTCGGCAAGCACTTCGACTTCTACACCACGCTCAACAAGAGCGACATCTTCCAGGTCTCGATCATCCAGGATTCGCCCCGGGAGCCGCTCGATCCAACGTTCGACGCAGTGATTTCCACGATCAAGTTCGTCGAGTGATACGAGCCGTCACCTTCCTCGGCCTGTTCCTGGTCTTCCCCTGCCCGTGGTACATGATCGCGGTCGGCGGCGTGCTGCCGCTTCCCGTCATCGTCTCGTACGGCACCGCCGGGGGCGTCGTGCTGGTGTTCTCGCTCGTCCACCTCGTCGTCTACACGTGGATCTTCCATCGGGTGTCACGATTGGTGAGCGCGATCGTCCTCATCGCGCACATTCCTCGACCCGTGGCAGGCATCGTGCTGGTGTCGGCACTGCTCGCGCTGAGCTTCTTGCCGATCTACGGCGGCGGCGAGAACCTGGCTGGCGGCGGCAAGCTCAACTACACCGCCTACCAGGTCTACCGCGACGCCTTCGCCCACTGGCCTCAAACGAAAGGACCGCGACGATGAGCGTCGAGGACAGGCTGGCCATCCAGGAGGCGATCGCGCGATATTCGCACACCTACGACAGCAAGGACGCGGACGCGTTCGCGCAGCTCTTCGTCGAGGACGGGATCCTCGAAGTCATCGTCCCCGGCGAGTCGAGCCCGACGGTCAGGCTGTCGTCGCGGGCCGCGATTCGCGAGTGGGCGGCGCAGCGGCACCGGCTCAACGCGGCCAGTCAAGCGCGCCACTACCAGTCGGGGATTCTCTTCGACGAGCTGACCGCGGAGACGGCGAGCGCGCGACGATGCTGCTCCTGACCCGGCAGGGCGCGCCGGATGCGGCGCCCCTCCTGCACCTCACCGGCATCTATCACGACCGGTGGCGCAAGACCCGGGAGGGCTGGCGTCTCGTGCATCGCGCCGCGCGCGTCGATCGCGATCCCGGCTACGCAAAACACTGGGCGTAAGATCACAGTGACCGTGGCCATCGAGCGCCTCACCGACCTGCAGCCCGAGCGCCTCGCGCCGCTGATCGCCGAGAGCGAGCAGCACGGCCTGCGCCTCGTCCGGCGGCTGGCCGACGAGTGGGCCAGCGGCGCCAACCGCTTCGACCGCCCCGGCGAGGCGCTGTTCCTGGCCCGAACCGGCGAGCGGGTCGTCGGCGTCTGCGGGCTCAACGTCGATCCGTATGCCGCCCAGCCGAGCGTCGGCAGGCTGCGTCACCTCTACGTCCTGTCGGCGCACCGGCGGCTCGGGATCGGCGAGCAGCTCGTCACGCGGATCATCGAGACGGCGCGAGGCCGCTTCGAGCGCCTGCGCCTGAGCACCTCGAATCCCGAGGCCGCGCGCCTGTACGAGCGGCTGGGCTTTCGTCCGCGCGCCGACGGCGCGCACTGCACGCACTCGATGGACATGACCCGCGAAAGGACCGCGACATGACGACGACGAACGTTCACGGCACCGCCCATCTGCAGGCCATCGCCCCGCAGCTCCTCGTGGACGACCTCGACGCGGCGATCGCCTAGTACCGCGACCGGCTCGGCTTCGCGGTGGACTTCGTCTACGACTCGTTCTACGCCGGCGTGAGCCGCGGCGGCGTCCTGATCCACCTGAAGCACGCGCCCAAGACGGTCAGCGACCGGGCGTACCGCAAGGAGCACGAGCACCTCGACGCGTACGTGGCCGTCGCCGGCGTCGAGGCCCTGTACCAGGAGCTGCAGTCGCGCGGCGCGCGGATCACCAAGCCCCTCGGGCCGCGGCCGTGGGCCCACACGGACTTCTACGTCGAAGACCCCGACGGTTACATCCTCTGCTTCAGCGAGGAGACGGCCTGAGGCTCAGGCGAGTCATCCCTCACGGTACGCGCGCGCCCGGGTGAACTCGGCTTCTCGCAGCCGCGCGCGTTCGAGGCGGTGACGCGGACGGGCTCCTTCATAAAGGCCGCCGAGCGCCTGCACGTGACGGTCCCCGCCCTGAGCCTGCAGGTCCGCCAGCTGGAGCGCGAGCACGGGGTGTCGCGACTGCCCTGAAATCAGGGCGCCTTGCACAGCGTCACGGCGTGTCTCCGGCAGAGTCCTGAATCGGCCGGCGGCGAATTCGACGCTTGAGGCTCACGGGCTCTGGCCCGAAGCTTGCCTCGGTCGGTTCGTCTGGTGATCCCATCGGATCGAAGTCGCGGCATCGCGATCATCGTGCTCACCGCGCTCGTCGCCGTGCCCGCCATGTTGCTCGCTCAGCAGCCAAGCATCTACTACGTCTACGACGACCTGAACCGTCTCGTCGTCGTGGTGGACCGGCTGGGCAACGCGGCGACCTACACCTACGACGCTGTCGGCAATATCTTACGGATCGACCGTTTGGACGCCTCGGGGCTGCCGGGCGCAGTTGCCATCTCGCTCTTCGTGCCGTCGGCGGGCAAGGTCGGCACGAGCGTGCAGGTCTTCGGCAAGGGGCTAGCGCCGAACTCGATGCTGTCGTTCGCAGGTAGGCCCGCGACGATCACTGACGCGGCGGCGAATCGGGTGATGACCACGGTGCCGCCGGGCGCGACCACTGGACCGCTCTCGGTGACATCCGCGGTGGGCTCGGCGACGTCGGCTGCGACGTTCCGCGTCCTCGGGGTGCTCGCCGTGACGCCTGCCACGGTGCAGGTCAGCGTCGGACGACTCATTCAGTTCGTGGTCACCGAAGACGGCACGCCGGCCACGAACGTCCGCTGGTCGGTCAACGGCATTCCAACCGGCGATCGCGCGACCGGAACGATCACCGCCGGCGGCCTGTACACCGCGCCCGTGGCCGTCCCCGTTCCATCGACCATCATGATTGCGGCCACGCATCTCGCTGACCCGGCGAATGTCGCGTCCGCGACGGTGACGATTCTGCCACCGCTCCTCGCGTTCGTCGAAGCGCCGCTGGTCAGCCTCACCCTCGCAACATCGCCAGCTTCGAGCCACATCGTGACGGCCGCCGTCTCCGTGGCCCTGGCCGACGTGCACGCGGCGAACCTCGTCGCGGCGCTGACGAGCGTTGCCGTCGAGCCGATCGTCAGCGCCGTGGCACCGCTCAGCGGCATGCCGGGGACCGTGACCGCCTTGACCGTCGCCGGTCGCGGGCTGGCCGGCGCCACGGCGCTGACGTTCCTTCGCGACAACGCCGCCGATGCCTCGGTGACAGCGACGAACCTCAGCGTGAGCCCCGACGGAAACCGGGTGATCGCCGACGTGACGATCGCCTCCGGCGCGCCATCGGGCGCCCGGGTGGTGCGCGTCGTGACACCGGACGGCACGTCGACCGCCGCGGGCACCGGCGGCAACGTCTTCACGATCCCGTGAGGAGGACCGAGTGATGCGGACCTCGACCGCGCTCGTCGTCGCGAGTGTCGTGCTGGCGTCGCACCCGGCGCACGCCCAGTTCAACAGCGGCAGCACCGGCGCCCACGGCGCGCTGAATCCGTCGGCGCACCTCACGCTGACGCTTCCGGCCAGCGGTGTCTTCAATTTCACGACGGTGAACATCCCCGGCGGCGTGATCCTCCGCTTCACGCGCAACGCCACGAACACGCCGGTGACGATCCTCGCTCAGGGCGACGTCATCATCGCCGGCACGATGGACGTCAGCGGCTCTGCGGGCGGCGCCGGCAGCCTCACCGGCACGCTGCTCGGCCCCAACGGCGGCGCTGGCGGCCCGGGCGGCTTCGACGGTGGGACCGGCGCCAACGGTGTCATCTCCACGACCGGCGGCGCAGGCCTGGGACCCGGCGGTGGAAGCGGCGGCGCGAACAGCGGCAGCAGCGGGGGCGGCGGCGGTCACGTCGCCGTCGGCGGCTCGTCCAGCGGCGCCGGAGCCGTTACCGCCGCCGGCGGTGGCGCCTACGGCACCGCGGGACTGTTGCCGATCAGCGGCGGATCCGGCGGTGGCGGGGGCGGCGCAGCATTCGGCGCGACCGGCTTCGGCGGTGGTGGCGGCGGCGGCGCGTTGCTCATCGCGTCGTCGACGACCATCACGTTGTCCGGAACGATCCGCGCGCGCGGTGGCAACGGTGCCGCCGGCCCCAATCCATCCGCCGGGTTCGGTGGTAGTGGCAGCGGCGGCGCCGTCAGGCTGGTCGCCAACACCGTCGGCGGAAACGGAACGATCGACGTGAACGGCGGCGACCGCATCGGCGGGTTCTTCGGCGGCTCCGGCGGCTTCTTCTTCAACGGCGCCGGCAGCGCCGGGCGCTTGCGCCTCGAATCGTTCACGAACACCGCCGTGTTGAATTTCGTGGCCGTGCCGCCGACGACGATCTCGTCCTCGCTACCCAATCCAGCCGTCCTCGCGAACGCTCCGACGCTCCGCATCAGCTCGATCGCCGGCGTCGCGACACCCGGCGTCGCCCAGGGCTCCTTCGTCACGCCGGACATCACGCTGCCTGCCGGCACGACGAACCCCGTGCCCGTGACCATCACCGCCGCGAACATTCCGGTCGGGACCGTCGTCACCCTGACCGTCCTGGGCTTCGTCGGCACGGTCTCGTCCGTGACGGCGACGCTCGGCGGAACCGCGGCGTCCTCGTCAGCCACCGCGAGCCTGACCATCCCGACCAACGAGCCGAGCGTCGTGAGCGCCTCGGCGACTTTCACCCTGCTCGTCGATCACTGACGCGATGAGGTACCTGACCTTGATGGCCCTGCTCACCGGTCTCGTCTCGGTCGCGGTCGGCGCCCGCGCTGCGATCGGCGCGCCGGCGACCAGCTGCACGACGTGCCACCGCGGTATCGAGGACGCGCACCCGAAGAAGGCGCTCACCTGCACGCAGTGCCACCGCGGCGACGCGACGGCGCAGGACGCGGGGAAGGCCCACACCGGCATGTGGGCCAATCCGAGCGACCTGCGCGTGGTGGAGCAGACGTGCGGCGCCTGCCACAAGGCGATCGTCGCCCGCGTGAAGTCGTCGATCATGGCGCACCGCTCGGGCACCCAGAGCGGGACGTTGTTCCCGAACGGACTGCAGTCCACGCGCGAGGACGTGAAGTTCAGCATGGCGCCGGTGGCGACGATCCCGGGCGTGTCGCTGCCCAAGAGTCATCCGCTGCCGAAGGGCGCCGTCGCGCGCCTCGAGCCTCTCCCAACGTTCGAGGAGGGCGGCGACGTCTTCTTCGATCTCCTGCGCAAGGAGTGCACCTCCTGCCACCTCTGGACGCAGCCCAAGGCGCTCAAGGGCAACATGCGCGCGACGGGCTGCGCCGCCTGCCATATGCCCTACGCCGAGGATGGCCGCTACCAGGGCGGCGACGTCGCCGTGTCCAGGACGAAGCAAGGGCGGCCGATGCGGCACGTGCTGACCAGGCAGGTACCGATCACCCAGTGTGCGACCTGCCACAACGGCGGCTCGCGCGCGGCTATGAACTTCCGCGGGATGATGGAGGCGCCGCCCGAGGGCAAGCAGACCTTCGTTTACGATCAGGACCTCCTGCACGGCCACGCCTACTCCGAGCAGACACCCGATGTGCACTTCACGAAGGGGATGGTCTGCATCGACTGCCACACCGAGCGCGAAGTCCACGGTGACGGGCAGATCTACGCCAAGCGCCACTACGAGGTCGAGATCCGCTGCGAGACGTGCCACGGCACGCCCGACAGGATCGCGACGGGCGTCACGTCGCAGGGCCGGCGCCTGCGCAACGTCTTCTCGCCGGCAGGACCGAATCCGACGGGGCTCGTCACGCTCGTGAGCAAGATCACGGGAGCGACGCACGTCGTGCCGCAGCTCGCGGCGCTGCCGAAACAGCCGGCGGGCCACGAGCGGACGCACCTGGCGAAGACCGAGTGCTTCACCTGTCACACCGCGTGGGCACCCACGTGTTACGGATGCCACATCAAGATGGACTACACCGCTCACGCGAAACCGGTGGATGTCTCGTTCGACAACCTCGCCAATGCCCACAGCAAGCAGGGCTGGTTCCGACTCACCGCGGGCGTGCGGTTCGCCGACCCCGAGCCAATCCTCGGCGTCAACTGGCGCGGCCGGGTCGTGCCGTTCGTGCCGCGTGCCCAGCCGCTCTTCTCCTACGTCGATCCGGCGGGCCGGCTCGAGTACGACTTCAAGAAGCTCGGCTTCGCCCACAACCCGATCGTGCCCCACACGGTCGTCAAGGCGTCACGCTCGTGCGAGTCCTGTCACGGCAACCCGCGCGCGCTCGGCCTGGGGCTCTTCACCACGCGCGAGCATCCGAAGCTGTCCGAGTTCAAGCAGCCGATCGACTACCGGTGGGACCGGATCGTCGACGAGGACGGCGTATCGCAGCAGGTGACGACGGTGGACGGCGCGCGGCCGCTGAGCCGTGAGGAGATGGATCGTCTCCGCCGGGCGCCGTACAAGCGATGACACGCGCCCTCGTCGCTCTGGTCCTCACGCTCGCCGGGCTCGCGCCGAGTGCGGCGGCCGAGCAATCGGTCAGCGCGCTCGCGCCCTTCGAGACACTGGCCGACGGCTTCGTGGACGTTCGCGGCATCGTGGTCGATGCCGCGGGCGACGTGTTCGTCGCCGACCGCGCAAGCGGCATCGTGTGGCGAATCGCGTCCGACGGTACGCGTGTTGCCGTGGCCACCGGCCTCGAGCGCCCCGTCGGCCTGGCGCTCGACCCACGCGGTCGATTGCTCATCGCCGAGGAGCGGGCCGCTCGCGTGGCTCGTGTGGAAGCAGACGGCTCGCTGACGACGCTCGTGTCCGGCGTCAAGCAGCCGCGGTGGCTCGCCGTCCGCGAAGACGGCACGCTCTATATGAGCGCGCGCCACCTCATCACCGGCGGCACCGATCTCGAGCCTGACGACGAGTCCGCCGAGCCGGAGATGGTGCTGGCCCTCTCCCCGGGCGGCACGCTCTCGGTCTTCGCAGGCGGCTTCCGCCAGCTGCAAGGCATCGCCGTCAACCACCAGGCGCTCTACGCAGCGACGACCGGGCTCCGAAGTGATCCGAGGGCCGACGGCGTCATCTTCGAGATCGCGATCCTGCCCAGCGGCGCCGCGGGCCCGCCGCAACGAATCGGCGCGAGCGATGAGTTCAAGAAACCGCTGGGCCTGGCGCGCGACCGCTTCGGCGCGCTCTACCTCACGACCAAAGAGGTCACCCTCGCCGCCGATCGATCCAGAAGGACGGTGGCGAAGCTCCATCCGGACGCCCACGTCACTCTGTTCGCGGAAAACTTTGCCAAGCCCGAGGGGCTCGCCTTCGACGTGGCGGGGAACCTCTACGTCGCCGATGGCGATGCCGGCCGCGTGCTCCGCTTCGCGGCGCCCGCGCGGCCGGCGCTGACGACGCCGGCGTTCACCACGCAAGCAACACTCGCGGTGACCGGCACCACTCAGGCGCGCGCACGCGTCGATGTATTCGTCGACGCTGCGACGATCGCCGCCAGCGGCCCTGCTTCCGGCGCCGGCGCGTTTTCGGTTGCCGTCAGGCTGACCGCAAATACGCCGAACACGCTCGAGGCTTTCGCCACCGGTCATGGCGGCGACGGGCTGACGTCGGCGCCGACCGAGGTGACGGTCACCCACGACGCCACGCCGCCCGCGCTGCTCTTCACCACGCCGCCGGCGAACGCGCACGTCCGCCTGACGGCGCTCGTCCAAGCGCAGGCCACCGATGCCAACGGTGTCGCCAGTCTCGGCCTGACGGTGGACGGGCAGCCCCTGGTCGCCACCCTGACGCCGGCGCCGCCCGCCTCGCCGCTCTCGATCGCGGCAGCCTGGGATACCTCCACCGTGGCCGACGGAAGCCATACGCTCGGCGCGAGCGCCACGGACCGGGCCGGCAACCCTCGCACGGCCACGCGCGTCGTCATCATTGACAACACGCCGCCCGACACGACGATCACCGGCGGTCCCAGCGGGGAAATCGCCGTGGCCATCGCGACCTTTTCGTTCACAGGCATCGACAACCTCACCCCCGCCGGCGGCCTCGCATTCGGCTGGCGGCTCGATGGCGGCGCATGGACCGCGTTCAGCGATGCAACGACGGCGGCGCTCTCCGGCCTGACGGAGGGCGCGCACACCTTCGAGGTGAAGGCGCGCGACCTCGCCGGTAACGATGATCCGACGCCGGCGGCCCGGACCTTCAGCGTGCGCTTCGGACCGTCGATCGCCGACGTTTCGCCGTCCGGCGGAACGATCGGCACGCTGGTGACGATCACCGGCGTGAACTTCGAACCCGGCGCGACAACCGTGAGCTTCAACGGGCTGGCGGCGGCGATTCGTATGATCTCGCCGACCGTCATCACGACGACCGTGCCGATCGGCGCGGCAACCGGTGCGCTCCTGATCACCACGACACGCGGCTTTGCGAGTCGGATGTTCACGGTGACGCTCAAGGGCGACTTTGCCTTGACCGTCGACCCGGCCAGCCTGCGAGCGATCGCCGGCGATCAGAGCTCCGCCCACGTCGCTGCCACCGGCGGTGGTAATTTCAGCAGCCTTGTCGCCGTCGGCGTCGCGCCAGCCGTTGCCGGCGTTACGGCGAGCTTCGGCGCGCCGTTCGTCGCGCCCGGCGCGAGCACGCCGCTGACGTTCCGTGTGGACACGAGCGTCGCGACGGGCACGTACGCGTTCACTGTGACCGGCTCCTCGTCCGTCGACGGCCGCGTGGTCACACGCACCGCGCCGGTCTCATTGCAGGTGCTTCCGCGCGACACACACGCCGTCACCGGGCGCATCATGACGGCGGAGTCGCTGCCGCAGCCCATCCCCGGCGTCAGCGTCGCGTTAGGCAGCGCCTTCGTCCCGACCGACGTCGCGGGGAATTTCGTCCTCCTGGCGCCGCCGGTCGGTCCCAACATGCTCTTCGTCGACGGACGCACGGCGTCGACGCCCGAGGCGCAGTTCCCGATCGTGGAGGTGCAGATCGACGTCGCGGTCTCCGGTCCCACGCGCGTGCCGTTCACGATCTACCTGCCGAAGCTCGACACTGCCAATGCCATCAACCTGCCGCTCGACGGCGCGGGATTCACGACACGCGACGTGAAAGCAACGACGCCGAGCATCCCCGGGCTCGAGGTCACGATCCCGCCGGGCACGCGCATCATCGGGCCCGACGGCAATCCCGTCGGTCAGCTCGTGATCACGCGCGTGCCGATCGATCGGAGCCCGATGCCGTTCCCACCCGGGATCACGTTCCCGCTGCTGTTCGCGATCAATCCCGGCGGAGCCGTGCCATCGAATCCGCTTCCGATCTCCTTTCCGAATGCGCAAGGAGCCGCCCCCGGCACGACGGCCGACCTCTATTACTTCGACCTGTCCATCGGCAACTGGAACGTCTGGGGCACGGGGGCCACCAGCGACGATGGCCGTCAGATCGTCAGTGATCCGGGGTTCGGGCTGCCCCGGCTGGCATGGCACGGGGCATCATCGCGTCCCTCGAACGACCAGGTCGACAGCGGGCAGCCGAATCGCGCGACAGGCGGCGAGCCCGTCGATCTGCCAACCGGCCGCTTCACCGTGAGCAAGACCGACGTGACGCTGCCGGGTCGGCTGCCCATCAGTGTCGGGCGCTTTTACCGGAGCGAGAGCGCGCAGGCCGGGATCCTCGGCATCGGCTGGGCGCTGGAGCCGTACGAGACGGTCCTGCTCGGCCGAGGTGCAACCCTCGTCCTCATCCGTCCGGATCAGAGCGAGGTGGTTTTTGCGCCGGGCGGACCGGGCCAGTGGCAGAACACGACGGATCCCACCCTGGTGGGCGCCGTGATCACCTCGTTGCCTGGAGACTTCGTCTTTCAGCTGCGGTCCCGTGACGGTATCGTTCGGCGATTCGAGCGGATCTCGGGGTTCGCCAACCTCGCGGGCCTCGCGGCGATCACCGACCGTAACGGCAACTCGATCACCCTGACGCGCGCGCAGGTCTTCCAGCAAAACCGGATCACGAGCATCAGCGACGGGGCCGGACGCGGCGTCACGCTGGCCTACGACGCCAGCGGCCGCGTCGTATCGATCACGGACCCGATCGGTCGCGTCGTGGGGTACGACTACGACACCGCCGGCCGGATCCGGACCGTCACGGATGCCGCCGGAGGCCGCACCAGCTACACGTATGACACGAACCACCGCATCACGACCATCACCGATCCCCGCAGCATCGTCTTCCTCACCAACGAATACGATGCCCAGGGTCGCGTCGTGCGACAGGTGCAGGCCGATGGCGGCGTCTATGCGTTCGACTATTCGGTGATCGGCGCGCTCGTCACGGAGACCGTGCTCACGAGCCCGTTGGGTCGGGCGACTCGTTATCGATTCAACGCCTTCGGTCAGACGGTCTCCGAGACCAATGCCCTGGGCCAGACGACGACGTACGAGTACGCCAGTGGGACCAATCGTCTCCTCGCGATCACGGACGGCCTCGGTCGCCGGACGGAGTTCGCCTACGACGGTCGTGGCAACGTCGTCGCGATCACTGACCCGCTGGGCAATGTCCGTCGTTCGACGTATGACGTCGCCACCGACCTTCCGACAACCGTGTCCGACCCGCTCGGGAATCCGACCACGTTCTCGTACGACGCGGGCGGCAACGTGACCGCCGTCGCCGGTCCGACGGGAATGCAGACGGCGCTCGTCCGTGATGCCACCGGCGACGTCAGGGCCATCATCGACCCGCTCGGCAACCGCACGACGCTCTCCTACGACGCCCATGGGGCACTCGTCGCCACGACCGATCCTGTTGGCGCGACGACGACCTTCACGTACGACGGGGCGTCACGGCTCACCAGCCAGACCGATCCTCGCGGCCGGACGACGACGTTCAGCTACGACAATCTCAATCGTCTGATCGCGATCACCGATGCGCTCGGTGCCGTCAAGCGGATGACCTATGACGGCAACGGAAGCCTCATCGCCGTAACCGACGCCCTCGGGCGCACGATCACGCACACCTACGACGTCATGGATCGCCTGGTGGCGCGAACGCATCCCCAGGGCGTGACCGAGACCTATGGCTATGACACGGGCGGCCGTCTCGTCATGCACATCGATCGAAACGGACGTGCGACGACGCATCGATACGACGAGCTCGATCGCAGAGTCGGGGCGACGTATGCCGACGGCAGCGTAACGACGTTCGCCTACGACGCCGCCGACCGCGCCGTCGTCGCCACGGATTCGGCGGCGGGCACCGTCGTCCACGAATACGATCGACTCGATCGGCTCGCCGGCGTGCAGACCGCCCTCGGCGCCGTGAGCTACGGCTATGATGCCCTCGGCCGCCGCCGGCATCGGTTCGCCACGGGAGTTGAGCCGACGACCTACACCTTCGACGCCGCGTCGCAACTGACTCGCGTCGACGCCGACCGCGAGAGTGTCCAGTTGTCGTACGACGGCGCAGGGCGGCTCGCGACCGTTACGCTGCCCAACGGCGTCGTCAAAGAGCTCGGCTACGACAAGGCGAGCCGCCTCGTCAGCCTTAACTACAGACGTGGCGCCAGCCTGATCGGCGACCTCACCTATATGCGTGAGGCCGGGGGCGAGGTGACCGCGGTCGGCGGGACCTTCGCGGCGACCAACCTTCCGCCGGCGATCGATGGCGCCACGTACGATGACGAGAATCGTCAGCTGACGTTCGGCCGCGCCGCATTGACGTTCGACGACGAGGGCAATACGACCTCGATCGCCGACGGCATCGGAACGGCCTCGCTGCGTTGGGATAGCCGCAATCGTCTCGTGGGGTTGACGCGGGCCGGCATTGAAGCGTCCTTCGCCTATGATGTGTTTGGGCGGCGAGTCCGAAAGACCGTCGATGGCGTGACGACACAGTATCTCTACGATGGCCCCGATGTCGCAGCAGAGATCCGCGACGGCGTCACGCTGCCCTATTTCCGACTCCTCGGCGTCGACACACCAGTCGCCCGCGGCGTCGACGAGATCTATCTGACGAACGCCCTCGGAACGGTCATCGCCACGAGCGACGCCGCCGGCAGGGTCATGACGCGGTACTCGTATTCACCGTTCGGCGAGTCGGCGTCGAGCGCTGCTACGTCCGACAATCGGCTGACCTTTACGGCCCGCGAGGCCGATGAGACGGGCCTCATGTACTACCGGGCACGTTACTACTCGCCCGGGCTCCATCGGTTCCTGAACCAGGATCTGGTGCTGCGACTGGGTGCCAACCGCTACGCCTACGCGCTCAACAATCCGATCACCAACGCCGACCCGTTCGGACTCGACACGTTCGTCATTTACGGAGGGCTGGCGTCCTCTGGCCCGGGGGGCTCGAGCGCCGGGGAATTGAATCGTGGTCTGAGCAATCTGGTCAGAACTCTCGGTGAGAATGGGGAGCCTGTCTTTATCTTCAACAGTGGACAGATCGACGAAGTCGTGGCCCGCGCGCGCGAAGCAGCTCGCGCCGGCCGGCCCGTGTACATCGTCGGCCATAGCCGAGGCGGCGAAGCGGCGGTGCGAGCGGCCGCTGAGCTGCTGGGACTCGGCATCACCCCCGATCGCGTCTTCACCATCGATCCGTTCGTCGATCCGAGCACGACCGTCCCGCCCGGATTGCCGCTGACCAGCTTCTACCAGACGCGCCGCTATCTCATATTGATCCGAGGCTTCGAGATCGGCGGCGCCGAACAGAACATCCTGATCACGGGCACCAACCACATCGACATCACCAGCCACCCGAGAGTCCAGGAAGCCATCCAGGGTGCGATTCTCGGCGCGTCGCGCGCGCAACCGGTGGGCGGTCGCTATTGACGAGTCGTGCGTGGCGCGTCACGCTCGTGACGATCGTCGTGTGTGGCTGCGCGACTGTCAGCGACGACGCGCCGCAGCTCGAAGCCACGTGGCGCGAACGGATGCTGACAGGGCATTACGGCGCATGGCACAACGGGAAGGAGGTCGCAGCGACACGCTGGGAGAGCAAAGACACGGTACACTCCTTCCCCGAAGGCGCGAGCCTTACGATCCACCGCATCAACATC
>Ga0209157_1000278_pt1 | contig 45348 bp, 39 predicted proteins | sample GraSoiAngelo_135_FD_185892 | JGI IMG/M metagenome (GOLD analysis project Ga0209157, IMG submission 185892) | Grasslands soil microbial communities from the Angelo Coastal Reserve, California, USA - 14_0929_05_40cm (SPAdes) (version 2) | ecosystem: Environmental > Terrestrial > Soil > Grasslands ...
CGACTTCCTTCAGCATCTGCGCCCCCATGTTTTCGTAGGGGTCCTTGAGCTCGATCTCCTTGGCGACGGTGACGCCGTCCTTGGTCAGGGTGGGACTGCCGAACTTTTTGCCGATCACGACGTTCCGCCCCTTCGGACCGAGCGTCACCTTGACGGCGTGCGACATCGTGGTGAGGCCGCGCAAGAGCGCGGCGCGGCCTTCTTCGCTGAACAGCAGTTGCTTAGGCATGCCGACCTTCCTCTCGAGTGTGCGCGAATGGTTGACGGCGGCGGGGCCGCCCGTTCACGAGCCGACGACGCCGAGGACGTCCTCCTCCTTCATGATCAGGTACTCCTGGCCGTCCAGCCTGACCTCGCTGCCGGAGTACTTGCCGAAGAGGATCCGATCGCCTTCCTTCAGCGCGAGGGGGAGCTTCTTCCCGTCCTCGGTCACCCTGCCGGTCCCGACCGCGATCACTTGGCCCTCCTGCGGCTTCTCCTTCGCAGTGTCGGGAATGATGATGCGGCCGTGCTTGTCGTCCTGCTCCTCGACGCGCCGGACGAGCACGCGGTCGTGGAGCGGACGCAGTTTCGTCCTCGGTGCCTGGGGCATCGAGCTGCCAGGAGCGCGGTTCGGGACCGACCGCAGCTTCGTCGGGGTTGCCTGAGTCATGGTGCGAGTGCCTCCCTCGTCTTTCAGGTGTGGGGTGAACGCGGCTGGTGAAAATGGCCGGCGGAGCGCAGTGTACCACTAAACTAGTACACACTTCGAAAATTGATCTAGTGTACTATGCCTCTAGTACAGCGTGGACCCAAACGAGCGGCGATGACGGGAGGAGAGCCGGGGGTGAGATGGCTCATGGAGTTCTACAACGAGGGGCGGGGAATCTTCGCGCGTTACGACATCGAGGCGCCGCTTCCGGCAGCGGCGGCCCGGTTGGGCCTGAACGCGGCGCTCTCGGAGTATCCGTCGCCTCCGAAACGGGGTCGGCCGAGCTTGTTCGAGCGCGCCGAGCGCATCGGGGGGCAAGACGCCAGCGGGTGGGTCCTCCACCGAATCGTGAGGGCGAGTGCGCCCGGATCACCCAACGCCGTCGCACCGCATGCGACGTAGAGGCCTGCGAGCATGAACTTCAAACAGCGGAAGTTCGCGATCGGCTATCTCGCGATCGCCCTCCTGACGATTCTCGTCTTTCAGTTCCCGCTCTTCGGACCTCGGGCCGCGACCCTGTCGTACAGCGATTTCAAAGCGCTGGCCAAGAAGAGCAAGGTCAGCAACCTCACCCTCGACAGAGAAACCATCAGCGGCACGCTCTCAACTGAGGGGCTCGAGACGCTGCTCCCCAAGGAAAGGGTCGAGGAGCTGAAGCGATCGAGTGGTGAAACGCACCGCTTCGTCACGGCGCGCGTCGAGGATCCGGGGCTGGTCGGCGAGCTCGAGCAGGCGAATGTTAAGTTCGCCGGGCACGTCGAGAACCCCTGGCTCTCGACCCTTCTCTCCTGGGTCCTTCCCGCCGTCGTGTTCGCCGGCGTGTGGGTCCTCCTCATGCGGCGCTTCGGCCCGCAGCAGGGGCTCATGACGATCGGCAAGAGCAAAGCCCGCGTGTACGTCGAGCACCAGACCGGCGTCACCTTCAACGACGTCGCGGGCATCGACGAGGCGCGCGGGGAGTTGATGGAGGTCGTGGACTTCCTCAAGAACCCCGATCGCTACCGGCGCCTTGGGGGAAAGATCCCCAAAGGGGTGCTCATCGTCGGCGCGCCCGGCACCGGGAAAACGCTGCTGGCCAAGGCGGTCGCGGGAGAGGCCGGCGTACCGTTCTTCAGCTTGAGTGGCTCGGACTTCGTCGAGATGTTCGTCGGCGTGGGGGCCGCGCGCGTCCGCGATCTCTTTGCGCAGGCCCAGCAGAAGGCCCCGAGCATCGTCTTCATCGACGAGCTGGATGCGTTGGGAAAGGCGCGAGGGGTCAGCCCGATCGTGGGCGGCCACGACGAGCGAGAGCAGACGCTGAATCAACTCCTGGCGGAGCTCGACGGCTTCGACACCCAGATGGGCGTGATGATCCTGGCGGCCACGAACCGCCCGGAAATTCTGGACCCCGCGCTGCTCCGGCCCGGTCGCTTCGATCGGCAGGTGGTTCTCGACCGTCCCGACCTCAGAGGGCGGGAGAAAATTCTCAACGTGCACGTCCGTGACGTCAAGCTGGCCCCCGGCCTCGATCTCTCCCTGGTGGCGGCCAGGACACCCGGCTTCGTTGGCGCCGATCTCGCCAATCTCGTCAACGAGGCCGCCCTCCTCGCCGCGCGCAAGGGCAAAGAGGTCGTGGATCTGACGGAGTTCGACGAGGCCATTGACCGTGTGGTGGGTGGGCTCGAGCGCCGATCACGCGTGATCAACCCGAAGGAAAAGGAGATCGTCGCCTATCACGAAGCCGGCCATGCGCTGGTGGCGGAGTCGCGTGAGCACGCGGACCGGGTTGCGAAGATCTCCGTCATCCCTCGCGGCGTGGCCGCGCTCGGCTACACGCAGCAGCAACCGACCGAGGACCGGTATCTCATGACGCGCGCCGAGCTCCTGGATCGACTCGACGTGTTGCTCGGCGGTCGCGTGGCGGAAGAGCTCGTCTTCGGCGACATCTCGACCGGCGCGCAGGACGATCTCCAGCGGGCCACCGACATGGCGCGCCACATGGTCGCCCGCTACGGGATGACGGAAGCCCTTGGGCTGGCGACGTTCGAGCCACCACGCCAGGCGCTCTTCCTCACCGTGCCGTCCATGGCGCAGCGAGAGTACAGCGAAGAGACCGCCCGGCGCATCGACGACGAGATCCGTAATCTTTTCGAGGCTGCCCACGAGCGAGTCCGCCAGACCCTGACGGCGAAGCGAGAGGTCCTCACTTCGCTGGCCAAGCTGCTCATCGAGAAGGAGGTCGTAAGCAGGGACGATCTCACCGCCCTCCTGGCGTCCGCGGAGGTCTAGGCAGTATGGGGACCGCGATCAACCTCAAGATCGACGGGGATAGCCCGATTCCGATCCGACGGCAACTGATGGAGCAGCTCCGTCACGTCATCGAGGCCGGCGGCGTTCCGCCGGACCAGGCGCTACCCAGCATCCGGGAGCTGGCCGGTTTCCTCGGCGTCAACCCGAATACGGTCGCGCGCGTCATCGATGATCTGAAGCGGAGCGGGTATGTGGAGGCGCGACGGGGGAAGGGAGTGTTCGTAGCCCCAGCTCCGCCCGCCCGCCCGTCCCCTCACCTCCGCGAGGCCTTCTTGCAAGACACGGTGATCCGCGCCGCGGCCCTCGGGATGACCGCCGACGACTTGTCCGTGGGCGTGCTGAGCTTGGCCGGGGTCCGGCCAGCCGCTGTCCGCGGGGCCGTCGAAGTCCTCCTCGTGGAGTGTAGCGCGCCGGAGCTCGACTTCTTTGCCGGACAACTCGAGACCCACCTGCCCGTCCACGTCGAGAAGGTTCTCCTCACCGAGCTGGCGGCGGTCACGCGGCGTCCGAAGCAAGCCGGTCGATGGCGGGCGGCGGTCACGAGCTTTGCGCATCTCCCGCAGGTGGAGCACCTTCTCAAGGGCAAGAGGGTTCCCGTGATCGCGTTGCTCGCCGAGGCGCATCTCGAGACGCTCCATCGCCTGGCCCAGTTCCCGTCGGGGACACGGGTGGGCGTGGCCTCAACCACGGTCGAGACGGCCCACAATCTCGAGCACTCGATCGCGAACGCCGGTCTGCCAAACATCGCGCTCGTCGGAGTCTGCCCGGCCGAGGGGGCCGCACTGGGTCGCCTGGTTCGGCGAGCTGACGTCATCGTCTGCTCCACCGCGGCGGCGGAGCGCGTCCGGGCGCTCGCGGGCTCCACCGTGCAAGTGATGATCGACGATCGGGCCCTCGATCAGCGGGCGATCGAGATGCTCGCGGCCCTCCTGGTGCGAGAAAACGGCGACACGCCGACGACCGCTCCGGCTCCGAGACGGCTTGGTCGTAGTCCATTCATTGGAGGTAAATCGCGTGGTGGCGCGATGCGTAGGACGGTGTCGAGGAAGTGATGCGACTGTGCGGTAACCAAATGCGGGAGGAAGAGTCATGACGTTCTTAACGTGGATTCTCGCGGGAGTGCTAGCGGGCGTACTGGCAGGCTGGGTCATGAAGCGCGGGGGCTACGGGCTGAGCTGGGACATTACCCTCGGTCTCGTCGGCAGCATCGGCGGGAGCTGGATTCTGCGGTCCCTGGGGTTCTACCCGGGAGCAGGAATTCTCGCGACGGCTGTCGTCGCGTTCATCGTGGCGGTGATCCCGATCGTCGCTCAGCGCAAGTTCTTCGCGACTGAGCGTCCTATTGAAAAGAAGGATGCTTTCTGGCGGTGGGGGCTGAGCGCCGCGATCGTGGCCCTCGTGGCCTGGCTGACCCTCGGGCCGGTGCAGCAGCCGGCGGCGATTGCGACGCCGATCGAGGAAAAGACGTACGCGGTGACGCCCGCGGCGGTGAAGGTGAAGGCCGGAATCGTCACTGGCGAAGTCACCGAGATGAAGGTCGCGGAGCGGGTCGAGAAAGGGTCCGACCGGATCGTCACCGCCGCCAAGCTCACGGGGATGCTCAGGCTGAAAAACACGTCGGCCAACCAGACGGTGCGGCTGCTCGAGGGGAGGCTTCTCTATATCGATGCCCAGGGACAGCCCATCAAGCTCGAGGACGCGCGGACCGAGCCGACCCTCAAATTCGCCATGTCCGGAAGTGAGCGACTCGACCCCGGGCAGGAGGCCTTCCAACAGCTTGACGTGGAGTTCCCTGCCGAGGCCTTGAAGGCCAAGAAGCTGAAGGATATACGCCTCGAGTTCGCGTACATCCCGTCCTTGTATCAGGTGGAGACGGTCAACTTCGCCGTCTCGATCGGCGCGGGCAAGTGAATTCCGCGAGGTGGCTCGGTCGGCCGAGCCACCTCCGCCCGACGTTCAACGTCGGTGAACCGACCATCAAAGGCGGGTACGTCTCATGCTTGAGCACATCATGCAAATGGGTCCCATGCTCGTCCTCGCCGGGCTCACGGCCGGGTGGCTGGCCGAGACGGTGTCACGAGCAGCACACTACGGGTTCATTCACGACATGATTCTCGGTGTTATCGGGAGTGTGGTCGTGGGCGCGACGGTCTGGATCGCAATCTCCAGCGAAGCTGGGATGTTGGTGATGTTCCTGATCGGGTGCGGAGGGGCGGCGGCCGCGATCGGTGCCCAGCGCATGTTCTGGCGCTCAGTTTGCCTCAGCGGGCGGAGCGCACTGGAGGACATGACAGCCGCGGGTGGATCCTCTACCGCGCATCGTGCAGGATGATCCAAGCCTTCTTCGGACGGATTGGGAGCGCCTCATCGGTGGTGACACGGTGGCCCCGACCCGATTGACCCGTCCGGCTGTGGCTTTTAGTCGTCCGCTTCGAAGCGATCGCCCTCCCCACCCCGCGGAGGGCGGCGTTGACCCAATTCCAAAGAACTCGGCGGGCGCACCCTGACGCCGTACATTCACGGTATGGACGTCATCATGGTGTTGCCCTCGCGGTGCTGATCGTGGCGAGGGGCGCTTTGTGCTGATGCTCACGCTCTACTAGCGACGCCCGCGCTCAGCAGCGCTCTTCGCTGGCCGTTTGCGCCCACCTGGCGCAGACCCACAGCCGGATGGTAATGGCCCCAACGGGACGCGAACCCGTGTTCCCACGCCGCCGCGCACTTCTGACGCTGAATCAACGACTTGCGGCGTGTTGAGTCAACGACTACGGCCGGGGGGACGGAAACCCAGCCGACCATTGGTTGCGGGGGGCGCAATGTTCCGACGGCAACAGGTTCGGCTCCGCTCGAATTCAGTGTCCGGGTGCTGTTCTAAGACGTTCCTGGTCGGCCTTACGCGCCAGAGGCTTCGCTCCGGGAGGGCATAAGCTTCAAGTATTCGCGGGCCAATTCGAGCGAAATCTTGGCGGCCCGGGCATCCTGCGCGACCAACACCACAGCGAAGGTTTCTGCGTGAGTCGAATATCTGGCGATGGGCCGGCCTTTGAAGCAAGAGCAACTTCCTAACGCCGCTTTCGCGAATGTCTTGCCTAATGTCTTGCCTAGAGACCGATGGCAGCCCGGGTCTCGACCGCTTGACGATGTATGGCGGATCAGCGAACATGGGCCGCTTCTACACCTGAGAACCCACATCGAGGTCGGGTCATGCCGGAGGGAAAAGCGATGAAATGTGCGATGAGACAACTCGGTCTGGCGGCTCTCGCCGCTGGCGTCCTGACGCTAGCGCTGTCGAGCGATGCCTCGGCCCAGCGCAAGCTCAGCTTCGCCTACGACCAGCCGGTGACGACGGCCTACGGCATCGCCGCGAACCTATTCGACGAAAAGCTGAAGGCGCTGAGCGGCGGCAAGCTCAGCATCAATCAGTTCCCCGGCGCGCAACTGGGCACCGAGCCGCAGACGCTGCAGAAGCTGCGCGCGGGTGACATCGACCTCGTCATCACGGCAACCGCGAACGCAGCCAGCGTGGCGCCGCAAGCCGGCGTGTTCTCACTGCACTTCATCTTCCGCGATGAGGACCATCTGTCCAGGGCGCTGACCGACAAAGCGGTGTCCGACGCCTTCCGCGCCATGATCAAGGAGTCGACGCAGGGCGCCCAGGTCCTCGGCCTCATGACGATGGGCTTCCGTAACATGTACAGCAAGAAGGAGATCAACAAGGTCGAGGACATCAAGGGCATGAAGGTCCGCGTGCAGGCGACCAAGACCGAGGACACGCATTTCCCGGCCTATGGCGCGCAGACCGTGCATATGCCCTTCGGCGAGGTGTATGTGTCGCTCCAGACCGGAGTGGTGAACGTGGCCGAGAACGGCATCAATGTGTACGAGCAGAACAAGCATTATGAAGTAGCGCCGGTGCTGAACATCACCCAGCACGAGGCCAACAACAACTGCATTTGGGTCAGTGACAAGGCCTGGAACAGCTTCAGCGCCGAAGAGAAGAAGTGGGTCCAGGAGGCCGCCGACGATGTGAGCCGGCGCGAGCCTGCCATGGCCTTTAAGCTCGAGTCGGATTCCGCCGCGAAGCTTCAGAAGATCGGTGTGAAGGTTAACACCAAGGTCGACAAGTCCGGCTTCATGAAGGCCGCCGCGCCCATCCAGGACCAGCTGGCCACGGAGCTCGGGCCCCATGCAGTCAAGATCCTGGGTCTCGTCCGCGCAGTGAAGTAGCCCACCGATCTGACGCGGGGCGGCGGCGCACGTGGCCGGTGTTACGGATTTTACCGCAAGCAGAGCGCTGATCCTCCAGCGTCATCGCCACCTGAAATGGAGATGGCTGGACCCGCTCGAGGCCGGCCTGATGGTCCTGTGCGGGGTCTGCCTCGGCAGCTTTACCCTGTGCGTCTTTCTCGACGTGGTGACACGGACCATCGGCCACCCATGGCTGTGGCTGCAGCAGGCAACCACGGCATTCTTCGCCTGGGGCGTGTTCATCGGTATTGCCGCCGCGATCCGGCGCCACGATCATATCTACCTGGCCGAGATCACCAAGCGTATGACCGGCAACAAACGCCGGGCGATCGAGACCTTCAACCGGCTCGTTGTGCTGGTCGTGGCCGGATTCATGGCCTGGTTCGGCTACAAGAATGCGGTGCTCGACCTGGGCAGTTTCCGAATGCCCTGGCTCATTCCCTTAACCGTCTATACCGGCGTTGTGCCGATCTCCGGCATCCTCGTGATGCTTTTCTGCGTCGAGCAGATCGTCAATGGATGGCAGAAGGGCTTCGAGGGTCCCGAGGACGACGAATTCCTGCCGGACCTTGTGGAATGAGCTCCGGCATGATCCTGGTCGTGATGGGAGGCCTGTTCCTGCTGTTGGGCTACCTGGGCGTGCCGGTGGCGTTCGCGATCATCGCGGGCGTGCTGGTGGCGACGGCGTTCACCCCGGTCAGCTTCCAGTCGATGGTCGGTCAGTTATTCCACGGCATCGACTCCGAGACGCTCCTGGCCATCCCCTTCTTCCTTCTGGTCGGGGAGCTGATGTCGTCGGCGAACGTGGTTTATCGGATGATCAATCTCGCCCAGGCGCTGGTGGGGCACTTACGCGGCGGGCTGGCCCAGGTAGTCACCCTGTTCAGCATGTTCTTCGCCGGCATCTCGGGTTCCTCGGCCGCCGACGTCGCGGTGCTGAGCCGCACCGTGGCGCCCGAGATGGACAAGGAGCGCTACGACCGCGCCTTCACGGCGGCGCTGATCGCCTCAGCCTCAACCATGGCAAACCTGATCCCGCCGTCGATCATGGCGGTGGTCTACGGCGCCACCGGCAACGTGTCGATCGGCGGTTTGTTCCTGGCCGGTGTGGTGCCGGGAGTGATGATCGGCGTGGGCCTGATGATCTACAGCTATTTCTTCGGGCCCGTGGGCACGATGAAGAAGCGCGCAGGCGCCGTGGACATCTTTGTGGCGGCGCGCGGCTCGGCCCTCCCGATGGTCATCCCGGTCATCATCATGGGGGGCATCCTGACCGGCTGGTTCACGCCGACCGAGGCCGGCATGGCCGCGGCGGCCTACATCCTACTCGTGCTCATCCCGGCCCTGAATCCTCGCCACATCCGCCGTCTGCCCGGGGACTTCATGTACACCGGCCTGCTGTACTCCCTGCCGCTTGCGGCGGTGGCCGGCGCCTCGGCCTTCGGCTGGATGCTGGCCTACTTGCGCGGTCCCGACACGGTCGCCGAGTACATTAGCTACTACGGGGGCACTGATCCGAGGACGATCATGCTCCTCCTCGTCATACTGTTCGTAATCCTCGGCGACTTCATCGACGCGATCCCGGCCATCATCATCTTCATGCCGATCATCAACAAGCTGACGCAGGTGGGCAACATCAACTCCGTGCACATGGGCGTAGTCATCATCACCACGCTGGTGTTCGGATTGATCACGCCGCCCTACGGGCTGTCACTGCTGATCGCGTCGAAATTCGTCGGCGTGCCGTTCTACCGCGCGATGTTCCGATCGCTCCCCCTCTATATCGTGTTCTTCATCACCATCGCGTTCACGGTGCTGTTCCCCGACGTGGTGCTGTGGCTGCCGAAGCAGCTCCTGCCGCAATCGGTCGGCTGTTTCCCCAACCCCAGCGGAGCCGGCTGGATCTGCCCCAAGTAGCTCACGAGGCAGGCGCCTTTATTCACTACGAGCGCCGAGAGGAGCCCGATCCCTCAGCCATAAAATCAGGCAGCAGGACTCTATGGCTGCACCACGGCCAGGGCGTGGCCGTCCGGGTCTCGGATCAAAAGCCCCTTCGTAAACCAGAGCGCTCTGTCGGCCGGGGCCACAACGCCGGACGACAGCATCGCGCAGGAGCTGCCGCGAATCGCTTGCGCCACCGCTCCAGCGTCCTGGCTGACCAACGTCGTCTGCCAGTGGGCGAGATCGTTGGCACGGGCATCGGCCGTCACTGGCCGCCCGTCCCGCGGGGTCACATACTCGAGGAACTCGACGCCGGGACCCGCGGGCGCCCGGAGCGTCGTGATGCGGAGGCGGGCGCCAAAGACGTTGTTCAAGCGCTCCTGCTCCGGCCCGTAATTCTCGCTCTCACCTGCCACTCGAAGGCCGAGCGTATCCCGATAGCAGCGGAGGCTTTGCGCGGTGTCGCTGACGACGATCGCAGTGTGGTCGATGCCGAGGAAGAGGCGATCGCTCGGCCGGTGCCACTTCGGATCGCCCTTGCCCCCCGGGAACCACAAGATCTCGAGCGGGTGGCCGTCCGGGTCCTTGAAGTAAAACGCGCGGATCCCGCCCGCGTTTACGTTCCAGTCGGGAAGGCGCTGAGGCGCCGGCGAGGCGTGCTCGACGCGACGCTGGCGAAGTGACTCGTATGCGCGATCGATGTCGCTCACGATGATCGCGATGTGCTGAAACCAGCGGTCGTTGCTCCGTGAATCGGCCGGGATCGGCCGTCCCCGCGGCGTGAGGTACTCCGTCAGCTCGATGGCTTCATCGCCGAGGCGCATCCGTACGACGCGCATCCGCAGTCCGAAAACCCCTTGAAGGCGCTCGTAGTCTTCCCCCCACAACTCCACATCTGAGACCTTTTCGAACCCCAGGACGCTCGAGTAGAACGCGGTCGAGCGGTCCATGTTCCCAACCGTCATCCCGACGGCGCCGACCGCCCGAATCAGCCCGGCTGGCTGCGCGTCCAGGGCCCGTTCCGGCGGAACCCCGGGGCCAACAGCCAGGAGAACCAGGACCCCCGCGAGCATCCGTTTCGCCGTCCTCATGACTCCTCCAGTCTCTTCCGGGGGCGCCGCGTTACTTGAGCCGCTCGAGTAAGTGATCCCCGACGCGGAGCGCGTTGGCCATGACCGTGAGCGCCGGGTTGACCGCTCCGCTCGAGGCGAAGAAGCTCGCGTCCACCACATAGAGGTTGTCCACTTCGTGGGCCTTGCAGTTCGCGTCCAGCGCAGAGGTCTTCGGGTCGCGCCCGAAGCGGATCGTTCCGTTCTGGTGAGCGACGCCCGCCAGTGGAATGCGCTGGCCGAGATAAAGGCTTCGCGCGAACAGGCCTTCATGGCACTCGTGGCCATGGACGCTGCACTTGGTCTGCTGCTTCATCAGATTCTTGAGCTTCTCGGTCAGGCGTCCGTGCCCCTCCTCGTTGTTCGGCTGGTAGGTGAGGACGATGTTGCCGGCGCGGTCGAGGGTGACGCGGTTGTTCGGGTCCGGGAGATCCTCGGAGGTGAGCCAGAAGTCCAGTGAGTGCTTGGCCATGAGCTCGAGCGTCCAGCCCGGCGCGATCGCCGGCGCGCCGGCCCTGAGCGTGTCCCCGTCGAGCTTCCCGACAAAGGAGATGTGGCCCATCGGGAACTCCCACTCCTTCGAGCCGAAGTAGAAATCGTTCAGCGCGAGCGTCTTCTGGAAGACCGTCGGGTTAGGACACTTGGAGAGGGCCATGAGCACTGAGTTGACATGGCCCATGTAGTGGCGCCCCACGACGTCCGAGCCGTTGGCCAGGCCGCGCGGGTGCTTGTCGTTGGCCGAGCGCAGCAGGAGCGCCGCGGAGTTGATGGCGCCGGCCGACACGACGACGATGTCGGCCGAATACGCCTCTGTGGCACCCTCACGCTCGACGATCACCCGCTGCACGTCACGGCCCGAGGGACTGGTCTCGAGACGCGAGACGTACGCGCGCGTCAGCAGCGTCACGTTGGAATGCTCGAGAGCGGGGTCGACGCAGAGCACCTGGGCGTCCGCTTTCGCATAGACGAGACAGGGATGCCCGTCGCACGTCTCGCAGCGAATGCAGCGGCTGGCTCGGGGGTTCCGCTCGTCCAGCATCACGCCGAGCGGCACGTGAAACGGCTTGAGCCCCAGACGGGCGAAATCGTCGCTGAGCTGCTGAATACGCGGCTCATGACTGACCGGAGGATGCGGGTAAGGAGCGCTCGCCGGCGGATCCGTGGGATCTTCCTCCCGGCGGCCATGTACCTGGTAGAGCTGCTCGGCCTGCGAGTAATACGGCTCCAGGTCCTCGTACGAGATCGGCCACGCGGGCGAGAGGCCGTCCCAATGCTTGATCTCCCTGAAGTCCTCCCGGCGGAGGCGGAAGAGCGCGGCGCCATAGAACTTGGTGTTGCCGCCCACCCAGTAGTTGGTGTGCGGGTGCAACTCTCGACCCTCCGCGTCCCGCCATACTTCCTTGGTGTTGTATTTCCCCTCGAGGTTGACCGCCTTCGTACTCCAGTTGTCCTTCTCGCGTGGGACGTAGTCGCCGCGCTCGAGGAGCAGGATGCGCTTACCGGAGGGGGCGAGACGATGCGCCAGCGTTCCACCCCCCGCCCCGGTCCCGATGACGATGACGTCGAAGTGTTGGACGACTGCCATAAAATCCTCCCCAAGCTCCGTGGAGCGGAGCCTACCGATCAAACGAGCCAGCGAACCAGCCGCGCGAGTCGGCTACCGCTTGCAGCCGCCCGGTCGAGCGGAGGCACCAGGAATGCGTCCACGCCGAAGCTGCGGCCTGCGTCCGTCAACAGGAAGAGGACCGGGAACATGATCAGCATCGTGTAGGTCCAGCCCCACTCGTGTGGCACGCTCAGGATTCCGATCGTGATGTTGGCGGCCATGCCGATCGCCACCACCGAGCCGAGCCGCGTCCCGAGCCCGAGGATCAGTGTCGCGCCGATGAACGTCTCGGTGATCAGCGCAATCCATCCGAAGAAGGTCCAGTGCGGGATCATGACGTTGACCAGGAAATCCTTGTGGGCGGCCACGGTGGGATATTGGATCTGTTGCTGGACCCAGTACCAGAGCCCGCCACCCGACTTCCGGCCGAAGTCGTCCGACGGCACCTTCCAGCCCGACTGCTGCCACCAGAGGTAGCCGTACAGAATCCGCGCCAGCCCGAGAGGCCAGAGCGGCGCGATCGCCCGGAACCAATCAGCGCGGCTTTGCTCCCTTCTCGGTGTCTCCTGGCCGTTTCGAAGGGACTCGGGTATCGGCGTTTGGGTCTGTAGTGTTGTCGGCATCGCCTTACCTCCAGGCCTCGCGCTTCAGTGGGCGCGGGCGCCGTAACTGCACCGGAAAATGCAGCGCTGCGGGTTGTCGTGGTGGAGCTTGGCGCAGAGGACCCTCTGCATTCCTTGGGTGGCCACGTATAGCTGGGCCGCCGCGAGCATGCCGAGGAGCGGCGCGATGAAGTAGACCCAGAGCGCCGTCCACACCTGGGCGTACACGGCCGAGCCCACGGTGCGAGCGGCGTTCATGCTCATTCCCGACAGGGGCGCCTCGAAGACGATGTAGCTCGCGACGAGCGCGCCCGCGCACAGCCCGGTGAACCGATTGAGTCCGGGCCGGTTGGAGACTGTCAGGACCACTGTCATGAGAAGGAACGAAATGAAAAACTCCGCGACGAACGCCACTCCGACGCCGCCCGCCCCCGGGACCGTGGCCGCATAGCTCACAGCGGGATCCGCGAGCCACGCGTCGAGGATAGCTGCCCCGACACCGACCCCCACGATGGCGCCGACGAACTGGGCGGTCACGTAGAAGAACGCGTCCCAGTGCGCCACCTTGCCCAAGCGCCAGAAGGTCAGCGTGACCGACGGATTGAGATGAGCACCTGACCGTTGTCCCCAGGGCGAGTAAATGAGCCCCACGGCTGTCAGCCCCATCGCGAGCCCCATTGGAATCCGCCGCAAGAAGGGATCCATCACAGTCTGCCGGAGTGGCGAGTTCGGGTGCTCAAGCAGGGTGACGAACAGGCAGGCCGAAAGCATGAAGAGCCCAAGGCCGATCGCTTCCATCAGGTATTCGGGCCAGTGCTGGCGCGCGGCGGCGAGCGAGTTTCGACCTGATCGAGGCGTGGTGACGGATGCCGTCACGTCAGGACGATCACCCACCCTTGTCCCGACCTCGACCCTCGTCGCCGTGACGTCGCCCTTCATACGTTGCTTACCAATGCCGCCGGCGATCGGGGTTCATTCTCGGCCTGCGACATCGTCGGCGCGCGGAGCGTGACCTCGAGAGTCGGGTCGCGCGCGAGGGCCTTCTCGAGCCGGAGCGCGGCGTAGATACCCCCGAAGCCACCTCCCAGGATCACGATCCGCTTGCGTGCTGTGTAGCTCATGTCGTTCTTCATCACCTAGCGGCCGTACTCCCCGCTCTGTTGCAGCAGCTTCGCCACCAGTCCTGTCCAGCCGGTCTGATGGCTCGCGCCGATGCCCGCGCCGTTGTCGCCGTGGAAGTATTCGTACAACCAGACGAGGTCCCGCCAGTGAGGATCGGTCTGGAACTTGGCGACGCCTCCGTGGACCGGCCGTCGCCCATCAGGTCCGCGCAGGAAAATGCGGGTCAGGCGTCGGGAGAGCTCGGCCGAAGCGTCCCAGAGGGTCGAGCGCTGACCCGATCCGGTCGGGCACTCGACCTGAAGGCTGGGGCCGTAGAAGTGGTCGAACTTCTGAAGGGCCTCGATCAGCAGGTAGTTGATTGGAAACCAGATCGGTCCGCGCCAGTTGGAGTTTCCGCCGAAGAGGCCTGTGCTCGATTCTGCCGGTTCGTAGTCCACGCGGTGTTCGTTGCCATCGATCACGAGCCGGTAGGGACGGTCGCGGTGGAACTGCGAGACGGCGCGAATCCCGTAAGGCGAGAGAAACTCGCGCTCGTCGAGCATCAGCCGTAAGACACGGGGCAGCTTCTCGCGGTTCACGATAGACAGGAGCCGCCGCACGCCGCCCGCGGGATGATCCATCACCTCCAGGTGCTCCCGGAACTCCGGGCGGTTCCGGACGAACCAGTCCAGGCGCCGCTTGAAGCCGGGGAGCCGGTCGACAACATCCGGCTCCAGGGTCTCCACCGCGAGCAAGGGGATGAGGCCGACCAGGGAACGCACCTTCATGTAGTGGCGCTCCCCGCTGGGGAGATGGAGGACGTCATAGAAGAAGCCGTCCTCGTCGTCCCAGAGGCTCATCTTGGAGCCTCCTCGGTTGTCCATGGCGTGGGCGATCTGGACGAAGTGCTCGAAGAACTTGGAGGCGACGCCCTCGTAGGCGGGATTCTCCCGCGCCAGCTCCAGCGCGATCGCGAGCATGTTGAGGCAGTACATCGCCATCCAGCTCGTCCCGTCCGATTGCTCGATATGGCCCCCCGTCGGCAAGGGCGCAGACCGGTCGAAGACGCCGATATTGTCGAGGCCCAGAAAGCCGCCCTGGAAGACGTTCATGCCCTCGGCGTCTTTTCGATTCACCCACCAGTTGAAGTTCAAAAGGAGCTTGTGGAACGCACCCTCGAGAAATTCCCGATCGGGTCGCCCGGTCCGCTTTCCGTCGATCTTGTAGACGCGCCACACCGCCCAGGCGTGGACCGGCGGGTTGACGTCGCCGAACGCCCACTCGTAGGCCGGGATCTGACCGTTCGGGTGCATGTACCACTCGCGCAGGAACAGGGTCAGCTGTCCTTTCGCGAACTCCGGGTCCACCAGGGCCAGCGTGATCGTGTGGAAGGCCAGGTCCCAGGCGGCGTACCAGGGGTACTCCCACTTGTCGGGCATCGAGATGATGTCGTCGTTGTAGAGGTGCGTCCACTCGCGATTGCGCCCGTGCTGCCGTTGTGACGGCGGTGACGGCTGGGAGGGGTCGCCTTCGATCCAGCGGCGGACGTCGTGGTAGTACCACTGCTTCGACCAGAGCATTCCGGCCAGCGCCTGCCGCATCACGCCCCTGGCGTCGCCGGACAGCTTCTCGGGAATCACAGTCGCGTAGAACTCATCCGCCTCTTGCACGCGCTGTGCGATCTGGGCGTCGAAACGCTTCCCGAATGGCGACTCTCGGAGTTCGCGGTCCGTGAGCCGCAGCCGGACGATCGCGCTCTCCCCGGGTCCCAGGACCATCCGGTAGTGGGCAGCCGTCTTCGTTCCTTCCCGGGCGGGGTTCACGGCGCCGATCTGCCCATGGACGACGTACTCGTGAAAGCCGTCCTTGACGAATGCGCTCGGGTTCTCGACCCCGTGGACGCGGTGGAGATTGGTGTCGTTCTCCGTGAAGAGCAGTGCCGGATCGCCGTCGCAGTACAGCCGGTAGGGCCGCCCCAATTCCGCGTGCTCGACAAGGATGCACGCTTTCCCGCCCAACGCCGTAAGACGGAGCCGGGGTCGAACGGCCCCGGGTTCCCACGCCCACGTGTTTCGGCACCAGAGAGTGGGGAGGAGATGCAGGGGCGCGGGATCCGGTCCGCGGTTGGTGACCGTGATGCGAATCAGCAGGTCGTCGGGCGCTGCCTTCGCGTATTCGGTGACGACGTCGAAGTAGCGGTCGCTCTCGAAGACTCCGGTGTCCACGAGCTCGAACTCGGCATCACGGCGGCCGCGTCGCTGATTCTCGTCGACGAGCCACACATAGGGAAACTCACCCTGGGGATACTTGTAGAGACCCTTCATGTAGGAGTGGGTCGGCGTCGAGTCGAGATAGAAGTAGTAGTCCTTGACGTCCTCGCCGTGATTTCCCTGTGAGCCCGTGAGGCCGAACATCCTCTCCTTGAGGATCGGGTCCTTCTCGTTCCAGAGCGCGAGCGCGAAGCAGAGCCGCTGGTGGTTGTCCGAGATCCCAAGGAGCCCGTCCTCTCCCCAGCGATAGGCGCGGGACCGCGCGTGGTCATGTGGGAAGTAGTCCCAGGCAGTCCCGTTCGCAGAATAGTCCTCTCGGACCGTGCCCCACTGGCGCTCCGACAAGTAGGGGCCCCACCGCCGCCAGTGGGCTGTGCGGGCTTGGACTTCTCCGAGCCGTCGCTCTTCCGCTGTCATGGCCTGGCCCTCCGTTCGCGGCCTATGCGAGGTCGGCCACATCGCAGAACACCTTGATTGCACCCTTGGCGGTGGCAAGCTTGTCGAAGAGCTCTTGGTAATTTTCGAGTCCCTTCACGGGATGGGTGAGGAGCCGCTTGAGCCACCCCGCATACTCCGCCTCGGCCTGCGCTATGTCCCGAACGCCCAGCTCGAAGTACTCGCGGTTCGCGTTGACCGTGCCGACCATCACCTTGTTGCCGAGCACGAATTCGAGATTGATCTTGTCGGCGGGCACTTCCACCTTGCGGTCGCCACCGGTCACGCTGGAGAGGACAAGCACGCCGTTCTTGCCGAGGGCTTGGAGGCTGTCGAACACGACGGGCGAGTAACCGGTGGCCTCGAAGATCAGATCGAACGGCCCGTACTTACGGGCACCGTCGGGAATCGGGACGTCGGCCGTCGACTCGTAGCGAGCGCCGATGGCTTCGATCAAGTCCGAGTTGAGGTAGGGCTTCCGGCTCAGCCCGAAGGTCGTCACCTGGAGACCCCGCAGTCGGAGCACAAGGGTCGCCAGCAGACCGATCGTCCCGGCGCCCATGACGGCTGCGCGGTGAGGGCGCCACACCCGGAGCCGCCGCTGGATCTCGTAAGCCTGCGCGATCCCCTTCTCCACGACCGTCATGGGTTCGAGCAGGACCCCGACGTCTCGGAGTCCCCGCGAGACCTTCACGATGAACTCGGCGTCATCGACGTAGTACTCGGTCAGAAATCCGTGACGCAGGTTGATACCGCGCTCGAAATAGGTGTCGTCCGTGGTCATGTCGTTCGTTCCGATCAGGTCGTAGATACTTCCACCCGGGCGACGAACCGTGGCCACGACATAGTCTCCGGGCCGCACCTCGGTCACGTTCGATCCCACGGCCTCGACCCGGCCGAAGCCCTCGTGGCCGATCACCAGGAAGTCGAATCCAGCCGGTGGGGCGCCGTACTCGGCCGCGTTGATCTCTTTGTCCGTCCCGTCGACACCGACGCGGAGAACCTTGACCAGGACACCGCGACCCCCGGGAATCTCGTCGACCGAGGGCTTCGGCAGATCAGCGAGATGAACGCTGTTAGGTTTGCCAGGAACGACGGCGACTGCTTTCATGAGCCTCCTCCAGCCTCGGAGTTGGTTTTACGCTCGGCCGACAGCCTTCACCGGTTGAGGAAGTCACGGACACGCTGCCTGACCTCCGGGGGCATCTCGACCCGGTTGACCTTCGCTGCGAGCTCCGCCGACCGCTTGTAGGTGGCCAGGTAGGCGCGACACGACGCGCATACGCGCAGGTGGGCCTCGAGCTGCGCCAGCACGTCAGGCGTCAGGGTCGCGTCGAGATAGTCAACCAGGACGTCGATGGCCTCGCGGCAGTTCATCACGCCCTCGCCGGCTGCCAGCGGAGCCGCGCCTGGGCCTCATGCACCCGCGCGGGATCGCCAAGGTCGGTCCATCCGACGCCGCTCATGGGCAGCACGGCAAGGCGCTCGGCACAGACCTGGAAGACGTGCCGGGACAGGTCAGTCGACGGCAGGCGTCCGTAGACGGCACGAGCCGTCTCCTCCTCCCACAGCGTGCCGAGCCGTGCCCGGAGGGGCGCGAAGGCTTCGGAGAGCTCGGGTGTCGCGCGGCGGATCAGCTGCTCGAGCGTCGACGGCCGCGCGACGACGACGAAGCAGTTCCAGAGGCAGCCCGCCGCTTCGAGGCGCTCGGCGATCGGCCGCGACGGCTTCTCCCAGAAGCGGCGGACGCGATAGATCGGCCACGACCACCGGCCCAGGATCAGCTCCGCAGGCTCGATCCAGCCGTACTCCACCTCCGGCCGGTCGGGCGCGATCCCCAGCAGGACGATGACTTCGGGTCGAGAGCCGACGGCTTCCAGCGCGCACTCGACGCGCGCCATGAAGGCCGCGTCGTCGGAGACGTGGTGATCGCTCGGGAGCATCACGACCGGATCCGCCGGCGCCATCGTAGCCAGGCGCGACACGGCGTACAGGACCGCCGGCGCCGTCCCGCGATTCTCTGGCTGCGCGATGATCGAGCGCGGTGGAGCGTCCGCGAGCGCGGGCAGGTAGAAGCGCTCGTGGTGGCGGGTCACCACCGTGAGGAGACGCTCGGGCGCGATCAGCACTCGCGCTCGTCGGCGCGTCTGCTGCAGCAGGGTGTCATCGCCGATCAGTCGGCAGAATTGCTTGGGCCGCTCGTCACCCGCCAGCCGGCGCGTCAGGGGGGCGAGCCGTGTGCCGTCGCCGCCGGCCAGGATGATCCCGGAGTACTCGCTCATCGATCACCGCGCTGCTGGAGGAGGGGATCCTCGGTCGTCACATCGGTAGGACACCGCCTGCCGCCCGCCGGGTTCGTTCGTGCGGCGTCTTCCGCAAGCTAGACCTGACACCCGAGCACTTCGGCCCAGCGAGCCGGCGGAATCTTCAGCGCCGCATCCACGATCCGGGGATCGAACTGCTGACCGGCATTCTCGCGCAGGATGCCGAGACCCTCCGCGAGCGGGCGCGCGAGTCGATAGGGCCGGTCGTGGGTCATCGCGTCCAGCGCGTCCACCACCGCGAATATCCGCGCCGTCAGCGGGATCGTCTCTCCCGTGAGGCCGTGAGGGTACCCGGACCCGTCGTAGCGCTCGTGATGGCTACCTACAACATCCAGCGCGGGCGTGAGCAGCGGCACAGTCTCGAGAAGCTCCACGCCCCATTCCGGATGGCGCTGGACGATCTCCCGCTCTTCAGCCGCCAGCAGGTCCGGTTTTTGTAGGACGGCCTCAGGAACCCGGATCTCACCGATGTCGTGCAGGAGAGCACCGAGCTCCAACGCTTCGCGCTGGACTGGGGATAGCTCCAGGCGCTCGGAGACCAGCGCCGACGCATCCGCGAGTCGCCGGAGCGATCCGGTCGCCTCTCCGCGTGCTTCCAGGGCGCGGACCAGAACCTCCGTCATGCTCCGGTGAGACACGTTGAGCCGCTCCGCCATGAGGTGAAGCACGTTGCCCAGCATGCCGATCTCGTCGCGAGCGGCGACGCGCACGCGCGCCGTGAAGTGCCCCTCGACGATGCTGCGGGCGAGGCCCGAGAGCTGAACGACCGGCCGTGTGATCTGTCGCGCCAGCAGAACGCCGGCGATGAGCGCGAGCAAGGCTCCGGCTAGCGAGTGCAGGTAAAACCGCCTGCGGACGGCGGCGAGCTCGCCGAGGTAGACATCGACCCGAAAGTCCACGTCCAGCGCGGCGACGGTCTGGCCGGCTGAGTTCTTGACCGGGGCGAAGGCCGTGATCCAGGTGCCGGACGAACTGACGTAGATGCCCGTGTAGGCTGGGACGCCCGCCGTCAGTACCCGGTGCAGAATCGGCTGGATCTCGGGGGCCAGCCGATACTCGAGGCCCACCGGCGCCAGGCCGTTACTGATGACAGCGAATCGGGCCGTTGCCCCCTGGACATCGGTGAGCGTGTAGACCGCGTCACTCAGCTGATTCGTCTCCTGGATGCGCACGAGCTCGCGCCGGAGCCTCGCGTAGTCGGGCGTATCGCTCCGCGCCGCAGCGACGACCGCCTGATGCAGGTCGCCATCCACCAGGAGGGCGCCGGTGCGAGCGATATTCAGCAGAAGAGAGCCGAGCGACTGGCGCAGCCACTGCTCCTGCGCTCGATACTGCAGAAAGCCGCTGAGCAGAACCGCGAGCGCCGTGAGGAGGAGGAAGCTCGCGCCGAGTCGCCAGGCGAGCCGGCGCCAGATCGGAAGATTTGTCATTGACGTCCTCGTGTCATGTGGCGTGTTCGCCGTCCACTCTCAGCTCAGAGACGTCCCGCTCGAAGAACAACTCGACCGTCCAGTCGAGCACCACGCGGAAGCGAGACGCGAGCGTTGGCAGCTTGAGCATGTAAACGGTCTTCCACAGGAACCACGCGGGAAAGCCGGTGAGCTTGAGCCCGCGGAGATCGGCGACGGCGGTGCGCCGGCTCAGCGGCACCATCTCGCCGAGCAGCCGGAAATCGAAAGGCCGTCGCGTGCGCCCGGTGAGTTCCGCGACGAGCTGCTCCGCAAGCGCGCGACCCTGGCGGAGCGCCACTTGCGCTGTCGCCGGGTAGAGCTCCTTCGAGTGAGGATCACTCTGGGCGGCATTGTCGCCGAGCGCGTACACACCAGGCGCGCCCTCCACCTCGAAGAACTCGTTGACCTTCAGTCGCCCGTCGCGAGTCTTGGGCAGCGCGAGATTGCTGACGACCTCGTTGACGCGGTTGCCGGCCGTCCAGATGACGCACTGGCTCGGGACGAGGCGGCCGTCGGCGAGCGACAGGCCCTCGGGCGACACCTTCGCGGCCCGCGAGGCCTCGATCTCGATCCCGCGCCGGAGGAGCTGCTCCTTGGTGTAGGCCGCTAGGTTCGTCGCCGTCTGCGGGAGGATCGCGCTCCCCACCAGAACGAGACGCACCATGTCCGCGGCAAGCGAAGGGTAGTGGCGAATCAGGATGCCGCGCGTCAGCTCTTCGAGCGCCGCCATCAGCTCGGTGCCGGCGTGTCCGGCGCCGACGACGACGAAGGTGAGCAGCTTTCGCCGCGTCCACGGGTCCTCGGTCAGCGCGGCGGCCTCGAACAGGTCGATGACGTGATTCCGGATCTGGACCGCGTCGCCGGCGGCCTTGAACGTGAGCGCGTGCTCCGCGACGCCCGGCACCATTGCGACGTTGGGGCGTGCGCCCAGAGCCAGGATCAGCCGATCGTACTGAACCTCCTGCCGGAGCGAGGACCGGCTGTGGCGCGCGACCAGCTTGTGACGCGCGAGATCGATGGCTTCGACGAACATCTCGCCGAACTCGACGCCCCGCGCGCCGCAGAGGGGACGGATCGGGTAGACGACGTGCCGCGCTTCGACCGCGCCGGTCGCCGCCTCGGCGAGCATCGGCGTGAAGAGGAAGAAATTTCGGTCGCTGATGAGCGTGATGTGGACAGGTAGGGCGCCCGCGCACCGCTTCGCCAGCTCGAGGGCGGCCGTGACGCCGGCGAACCCTCCGCCCACGATGAGCACCCGCGGTGCGAGCGACGTCGAACGCCGGGTCAGAACACGGCCGATCGCGCGACGTTCCGCCATATCTCCTGAGACACCAGTGGGACGGCTCCGGATTCGCGCGAGCGTGTCCGCCCCGGCGATATCAGCCGGCGCCGCTGCGGCCCCAAGAGGTTCGATCGCCAGCACGCTCTGTCCCGCCCCCGAAGTAATCGATGTACTCGTCGATCGCACGTGGCTGGTCGGCGAGGAGCGCCGCTAGGTAAAGAATCGAGCCGGCGAAGTCGAGCGTCGGCGCGTGGCTGGCGATCATCGCTTGGTTCCTCCTGCCTCTGGGACACTGGCGGTGGATGTGAGGATTCTCCCGGGAGAGGCCAGGGATCAGGCAAGGACCCGCGTGAGCTGCTCGCGCAGGACCATGCGGGCTCGATGCAAGCGGGACTTCACCGACGAGACCGACTCGTCGAGGATGGCGGCGACCTCCTCGTTCGAGAGCTCCTCGACGTCCCGCAAGACGAGCACAGCGCGGTAGTGGTCCGGCAGGCTGTCGATCGCCCGCTCGAGCATGCGACGCCGCTCGCCGGAGAGGAGCTCTGCCTCGGGGTTCTGTGACCAGTCGGCGAGGATGTACGTGCGATCGCCGGCTCGATGGCCGTCCGCCTCGAAGGTCGGCAGGAGCTCCTCGAGGGCCGTCTCGAGCTCCTGGCGCTTGCCCCGGCGCTTGTTCAGCGCCGCATTGGTGGCGATGCGGTAGATCCAGCTCCCAAGGGCGGATCGCCCTTCGAACGATGCGCTCTTGCGTGCCAGCGTGAGAAGCACGTCTTGCAGAATCTCCTCGGCGTCGGCCTGATTCCGCGTGACGCCGAACGCCAGTCGGTAGATCGTCGGACCGTAGCGCTCCGCGAGCGCCGGGAGAGCACTCACCTCGCCGCGGCGCAACGAGGCGAGAAGATCGACATCCGCGGCGGCCGAGTCGATCGCCTGGCTCATCGTCAGCCCTTGAGCTGCTCGGCCACGAACGGCGAGCAGTTGACGAGCGCCACGGCCCGCGCTCTCAGCCGCTGCAGAAATTCCACGCCGGCGCGGTCGACGAACGAGACCCCACCGAGATCGACGCTCAGCGTGCCGCCGACACCCAGGATCCGCTCGCAGGACCGGCTCAGCTCGTCCACCCACGGGCCGACGACCCGGCCGGCGAGCTCGAGCGTCGTGGTGCCGTCCTTCCGGTCGAGGAGCTCGATCCTGAGCACGCCTCTCGACAGGAGCAAGCTCCGTGCTAGGCGTCTCAGCTCGCAATGCTGGTCTGGAAAGCGCTGAAAATTCCGATACCTTCAACGGTGCGATCGGAAGAAGGAGACCCGGCGCGCCACGAAACTCCGTGGGGCGCCACGAACAAGCGGGGGGCGACTACGAAGCTCGGGGGCCCGAGCGCTTTATTCCGAGCTTCTCGATCCGGCTGCGCAGGGTGTTGGGATGCATCTCGAGGATCTTCGCTGCCCCCCGGGGTCCTTCGATCACCCCGTCGGCCCTATCCAGCGCGGCCACGATGTGCGCCCGCTCGGTCTCCGCCAGGGCGGCGGCGAGCCCAGAAGCGGCGGACTTGGCGACAGGCCGGCCGGGCTCCTCGTGACGCCCAACGCCCGGCCCGGACCCGAGGCGGGCCCTGGCGGGAAGGAGATCCCTGTCCAGCTCCAGCGTCGGACCGCGCGAGAGCACGACGGCTCGCTCGATGACGTTCTGCAACTCCCGGATGTTGCCGGGCCACGGATAGCTCACAAGGCGGTCCATCGTCTCCGAGGCGATCGTGGCGACCTGGCGGCCGAACCGCTTGGCGAAGCGCGAGAGAAAGAACATCGCAAGCTGCGGGATGTCCGACGCCCGCTCGCGCAGCGGCGGCACCCGAAGCGGGAACACATTCAGGCGGTAGAAGAGGTCCGCGCGGAACCGCCCGGCGCGCACGGCCTCCTCCAGGTCGCGGTTGGTCGCCGCGATCACCCGCACGTCCACGCGGACCGTCTGATTGCTGCCTACCGGCTCGAACTCCTGCTCCTGAAGGACGCGGAGCAGCTTGACTTGCGTCTCGAGCGGGAGCTCGCCGACTTCGTCGAGGAAGATCGTGCCGTGATCGGCGAGCGCGAAGCGACCAATGTGCTTCTCGAAGGCGCCGGTAAACGCGCCCTTCACGTGACCGAAGAGCTCGCTCTCCACCAGACCGGCCGAGATGGCGCTAGAGTTCACCTTCACGAGCGGACGCTCGCGGCGCGGGCTTTGCTTGTGGATCGCGCGCGCAATGAGCTCCTTACCGGTACCAGTCTCGCCGTACACGAGCACCGTGGAGTCCGTGGGGGCCACCTGCTCGGTCTTGCGAAGCACCTCGAGGAGCGCCGGGCTCGACCCGACCATATCGTCGACGTTGTGCTCGGAGTGGATCTCGTCTTGAAGGTACACGTTCTCGGCCTGGAGACGGTTCCTCAGCATCTCGACTTCGGCGAGTGCCGCCCGGAGGCGATCGTCAGCCCGCAGGCGGGCTAGCTCGGCGCCCGCCCTCGCGGCGAAGACACGCAAGATCGCGAGCGCACGGGAAGGCTCCACCATCGGCTGGTCGTCCAGGATCACCAGGTGGCCGATCAGCGGTCCCGAGGGGTCCAGGACGGGAACTCCCAGGTAGCTCTCAGCGCCTAGATCGACCAGATCACGGTCGTTCGGGAAAAACCGTTGCACGTCCTTCCCGTAGTGACCGACCTCGCCCTCGAGGACGCTCATACAGGGCGTGCCGGCGACGTCGTACTCGAAATTCTCTCCGAAGCCCTCGCCCTTCCAGAACGCGCGCGTGCGGACCCGGTCGTCCGTCCCCTCGACACACTCGGCGACGAAGGCGTAACGGACGCGCAGCGCCGAGGCGAGGTGCTGGACCAGCGAATAGAAGAAGTCGCTGCCGGTCGCCGCGGCGGTTCCCTCGACGACCGCGCGGAGCGTCTCTTCGACCTCACGGCGGAGAGCGGCCTCCACTCGAACCTCGCCGTTGAGCGTAGTGATGGCCTCGTACGCTTTCATGTTCTCGATGGCCAGACCGATCTGGTTAGCCGCCTCCTGGAGAAAAACGGCGTCCGCGTCGGAATACTGACCGGGGATCGTGCTAGCGACGGCCAGGACACCGATGCTCCTGCCCCTGGCGACGAGCGGCACGATCACGTACGACCGGACGCCGTCCTGGTAAGCCCGCTCTTCCATGGAATACCGCTTCTCGGTGCTCAGGTCGCGGCACACGCGGTAGCGCTGCTGCGCGAACGCCCAACCGACGTGGCTCTCTTCCTGGGGCATCTCCATGCCGACGGTGAAGTAAGACGTCGGCAGCGTCGACTCGAGGATGAAGAGGCGGAGCACGTCTCTGTCCGCGTCGTGGAGGAAGATCGCGGTGCGATCGAACGGCATGATACGGCGAAGCGCGCCGGCGATCGCGTGGAAGAGAGATTCCCGCGTCAGGCTCGAGATCACGGCGTTGTTGATCTCGAGCAGCGTCCGCGCACGCTGTGCGTCGGCGTTCTGGGCTGGCGACTCAGGCTTGTCCATGGCGGCCGGCCGGCTCCCGGCCGTCCATTCTACGACGGTCCGGCCCGCCTCCACCGGGTGCCCCGGAGGCATGCCAAGGAGGGGTGCGGGTCGACGGTCACAACCGTGTCAAGTCTTGCTCGGGCGCGAACCTCTCAGCCGATAGCAAGCTCATGCCAGGCGCGCAACGCCTCGGCAACAGACCACGCTTGCGCGATGCACCCGCGCGGCGCAAAAGGCGAATCGCCATCGAAGATCTCGGCGACGGACCCGAGCCCGTAGTCGCCGAGGTGATGGGCCACTGGCGAGAGGAAGGAACGTGCCACCTCGGCGTTGCCATACACCTTGAAGTGTGCAAGCGCGAACGGGCCGAGGAGGAACGCCCACACCGTGCCCTGATGATAGGCGCCGTCGCGATGCCACTGATCGCCGCCGTAGTGGCCCTGGTACTTCGGGTGGCCCGGCGCGAGACTCCTGAGCCCGTAGGACGTCAGGAGATGGCGGGCGCACGCATCGACGATCTGGCGCTGGCGTTGGGGTGAGAGCGGACTCTCGTGGAGTGAGACCGCGAAGATCTGGTTCGGTCGGAGTGCGTCATCATTTCCGTCAGGCGAGTCGATGACGTCGTAGCAGCACCCGGCGCGCTCATTCCAGAAGCGATCGAATCCAGCTCTCACGCGCGCGGCGATGTCGTCCCACGGCTTGGAAGGCTGCCTCAGCCGCTTTGCGAAGCCGGCCATCGAGCGGAGCGCGTTGTACCAGAGCGCGTTGATCTCGACCGCCTTGCCAGTCCGTGGCGTGACGATCCAGTCACCCACCTTCGCGTCCATCCAGGTGAGCTGGACACCGGGCTCGCCCGACCTGAGGAGGCCGTCGGTGGAATCCTCCTTGATCCCGTACCGCGTGCCCTCACGGTGGAACCGCACGATCTCCTCGAGCACCGGGAACAGCTCTTTGAGAAGCCCGTCGTCATCCGTCGCCGCGTGATAGGCCCGGATCGCCTCGAAGTACCACAGGGTCGCGTCCACGGTGTTGTACTCCGGCGCCTCGCCGGCGTCGGGAAAGCGGTTCGGCAGCATGCCGCGGTCCACGAACCGGGCGAACGTCGTGAGAATCCGTCGGGCGATCTCCGCGCGCCCGGTCGCCAGCGCCAGTCCCGGCAGCGCGATCATCGTGTCGCGTCCCCAGTCGCCGAACCAGTGGTAGCCGGCAATGACGGTCATGCCGTCGGCATCGCTGGGTGTGGGCCGTCTCGCGATGAACTGGTCGCTGGCGAGCACGAGGTGCTTGATCCAGTCGGGGGCCTTGCGCGCCTCGGGACGGGCGCGCTTCCAGGCGGCGACTAAGCGCTCCTCGTGTTGTGCTCGCCGCTCCCACGCCGGCTCGCCGTCGAGCGCCGGCGACGACTCAGTCGAAAGCACGAGGGTCAGCGCCTCGGCGGGCGCGAGCGAAACGGAGAACGTCCCGGCGTGGAGATGATCCTCGATCGCGTCGAGCCCGCGCTCGCGCTCACCGGGAAGGTCGAAGTCCTGGTACCAGGTATGCGCGACCTGCGTTTCCGCGCCATCGGCCAGCAACAACAGCGGCGTGGCACCGTCGAACGCCGCCACGCGGAGCCCGTGCTTGACGGGCGCCACGTCCATCTGCCAGCCGCCGCCGCGTGTGGATCCGTGATGGTCGCGGTAGTTCACGAACACTTTGAGCTTGAGCACGAGACGGCCGCGCGCTCTCAGCACGCGATAGCGGACGTACGTCGTGTTGGCGCCCTGCTCCATCCACACACGCTTCTCGACGAGCGCGTCGGCGACCGCGTAGGTCCACACCGGGGTCGTCCCCTCGAGGGTGAAGCGTTCGATCGTCCGGTACCCGTGGGGCTCGATCGCGTTCCCGGCCCAGCGGTTGGCGAAAAGGGATAGCGCCAGACCGTCGTACTCTGCAGTCTCATCCACCTTGGTGCAGAGAAGGGTGCGCCCGAGCGGCGGCTTGAGCGCGGCGATGAGGAGGCCGTGGTATCGCCGAGTCAGACTGCCCGCCACCGTCCCCGAGGCGAACCCGCCGATCCCGTTGGTACAGAGCCACTCCCGGCGTTCCGCCGACGCCAGATCGCCGCAGATCTCTCGCCCCCAATCGATAGTCACTCGAGGCCCTCCTTCGAAGTCCCCTTGAACAGTCCTGCCACGCCGTTCGACACGCCGGCGCGGCGCGCGGGTTCGTGGTCAGGGCCAATGGGCCGAATCGATGCTCGTGCGAGACGTTTCTAACTGCACGATGACACCTCGCTGGTCTCGCCCGGCGGTTGCCGTCTTCTTCTTCATCAACGGCGCCGCGCTCGCCAGTTGGGTCCCCCACATCCCAGCAATCAAGAGCCGTCACATGATGAGCGACGGTCAGCTCGGGCTCGTCCTCCTTTCCATGGCGGCCGGCTCGGTGCTCGCGCTCCCGGTGGCGGGTTGGCTCGTCAGCCGGCTCGGTAGCCGCCTGATGACGGCGGCCGCCGGCATCGCGCTCTGTCTCGCGCTCCCCCTGCCCGTCGCGAGCCCCAGCGTAGCCCTGCTCTCGTTCTCCCTGGCCCTCCTGGGCGCTTGCAACGGTCTCCTCGACGTGTCGATGAACGCTCAAGCCGCCGAGGTCGAGCAGCGCGTCGGCCGGCCGATCATGTCGTCGTTCCATGCACTGTTCAGCCTGGGCGGCGTCGCGGGGGCGCTGCTGGCGGGCGGTGCGATGGCCAGTGGCATCGGGGATGTGGCCCACGTTCGCGTGTCCGCCTTTGTTGCGCTAACTGCCGCCGTGGTCGCGCTCCCGGGGCTCGCACGCCCGCGGGCGGCACGCGAACACGCGGGCCCAGCGGTGGCACGGCCGTCCGGTGCGCTCTTGACGATCGGGATCCTCGCCCTGCTCGGGCTCCTGGCGGAAGGCGCGATGGCGGACTGGAGCGCGGTATACCTGCACGACACGCTCGGCTCCAGCCCGTCGGTGGCCGCGATCGGATTCGCGGCCTTCTCGCTGGCGATGGCGGCCGGACGCTTCACGGGGGACGCCCTAGTCGGACGGCTTGGGCCGCGTCGCGTCCTGCGTGGCTCGAGCGCAGTGGCGGCGGTCGGGCTCGGCGCCGCGCTGCTCGTGGGTCACCCCGCGATCGGCGTCGTCGGCTGCGCGCTCGTCGGGCTCGGCATCGCCAACATCATCCCGGTGCTCTTCAGCGCTGCGGCGCGAGTGCCGGGCGTGCCGCCAGGCCGAGCGCTAGCGGCGGTGGCGACGACCGGCTACCTGGGATTCCTGGCCGGGCCGCCGCTCATCGGCGTCGTGGCCGAGGCGGCGGGCCTCGCCGCGGGGCTGGGCCTGGTGAGCGCCGCCTGCGCGTTCGTCGCGCTGAAGGCGGGCGCGCTCCCGGAAGCATCGACTCTGAGAACCACTGTGACGAAGGGCGCGCACAGCGCCGACGCGTCCGGCGAGCAAGCGCAGACGGCACGCACCTAGGCCATTCCCGCGTCAGCGCGGACGGTATATCGGGATCCGATCAGGTCTTCGACGTGGAGCTCGGCAGCGAGCGGCCGACCAGCGCGGCCTCGCGCACCGGCACCCGGAGCTGCACAACCCTCAATGTGGTACGCATGTAGGACCTGACCTCGAGCAGCCAGAGGTCTCGAGGAAGCCGCTGCTCACTCGCGCTCCCGAAGGGCACACGCGATACGCGCACCGCCGCGCGCCCGCCACGATGTGCTCGGTGCGATTCACCTCGACGTCTTCACCCAGGACGGCCTGGAACACGTCGAGCTCTTGCGCTCCATCTCGATTCCGGGCCGTCCGCACCGGCGTCGACTCTTCCACGCCCAGTAACGCCTGAACCCCTGCCGGTGCCACCCCACCACGGTCTCAGGCCGCACCATCTGCAGGGAACTCCGCCAGCTCTTCCAGAACCTGGACAGCACGACCCAGAAGATCCGGTCCATTACTGTCAGTCGTGGCCGCGGCCAGCGCACCTCCGCAGCCCGTAGTCCACATCACCGTGCGGCGCGACGGCGAGCCGGGAGAGAAGCCCGAACGCGTCGGAGCTGGAGCCGACGCGCCGTGACCAGGGCCATGCGCGGATCGCGCTCCACGCCGACCCATTCGCGTCCGAGGAACGCGGCCACCCGGCCGACTGTTCCCGCGCCGGCGAAAGGATCAAGGACGGTGCCACGCTTCTTACTGCCTTCAAGCACCGTCCGGACCACGGGCTCCGGGATCGCGTCCCAAATGCTGGCCGGATGGGAGCGCGGCAGCGGCAGCATCCAGCATAGCGTGGTTCCGCGCGGTCGCACGACCTGACCCACCTTCCGGAAGCGCAGAAGATAATTCACGCGGTTGTCCCAGCGCTCCCGGGAGCGTGTTTGAGCCCAGAAGCCGCGCGACTGAAGACGCCAGCCGGTGCGACGGAGCCAGCCGATGACGAGTGCGTCCATCCCCACCCACTCGGCGCCGTCGTGGCGATCGCCGATCACCAACCAGAGGTCGCCGTCGGGCGCGAGGACGCGCTTCCATTCACGCCCGAAGCCCACGGCCAGGTCGTGCGCGTAACGCTCGGCCGAGGGACGCCCCCGCCCTCTGACCCAGTACGGCGGCGAGGTCAAGATCACCCCGACGCTCCCCGACGTGATCGGATGAAGGCGATGACTGTCCCCGCGGAACAGACGCAGCCGCCCATCGTGGCTCTCGTAGAGGGTCATGGCGAGGGACGATCACGGGGAATGATGGCCTGGCGATCGCCGCCGTCGGCGTCGCGGTGGATCCCGCCAGCGAGATGGCCAAAAAAATGCTCGAGGCTCACTCGATCACCTCGTCGTAGCTTAGCGGTTTCGAGAGCTGTAGTGCGGAGTGATGTCTCGCTGACCGATGATCTCGCGCAGACTTTTCGGTACGAACTTGCGAGGGTAGAGCTATGAGTGACCCGTCCTGTGGAGAATGCGTGACTGTCCCATCCGTTGGGTTTTGAGAGCGAGGAGACGCGAGGGAGGCCAACCTTGTGGTCGGCCTCGTCGCGTCTACACCGGGACCGAGTAGGTCATCGACGGCGGCACCGTGCCGACGGTGTGAGAGACTCGCTCGCCGATTCACGACCCATCACGGACTGCGGCGGGGATCGGTCGCCAGATCGACAAATCGCGTCGACGACGGTCCCATGCCGGTGATCTGGACGATCACAGGCTCGTCACGAGTCTCGGCGAAGTGCGCGCGGTTCGCGGGCTCGGTATAGAAGCTCCCAGGCGGCAGCGCCTTCAGTAGGGCGGGATCGAAGGCTTCGCCGTAGCCGAGGAACCAGGTCCCCATGATCACCGTCGCCACGCGGTCGTCCTGGTGATCATGTGAAGCGATGCGCGTGTGCGCGGGTACTTGCAGCATGATCGTGTAGAGCCCCGCACGGTCCGGGTCTCCCTTCAGCACGACGGTGCGAATCCCGGAGACGCCCGAAGTACCCGTGCCGGCGCCGCTGCCTTCCGAAAACTTGAATTCGCTGGGCGTCACGCGACGCTCGTCGGCAGGTCGGCTCACAGTCGCGCTCGGCGGGGTTCGATCCATGAGGAACGTCTCGATCAGAGCCACGGTTGCTCTCGGGCTTTCCTCCATCAACCAGTGGCCGGCACCTGGCACCACCGCTTCGCGGACGTCGCTGGCGACATTGCGCATGACGACGGCCTGTATCGCGCCGAAAGACTTCTCCCCGCCGATGGCCAGCACGGGCATGGTGAGCCTCGTGCGCTGAAAGACTCGGTTGTCCTCGGCGTCCTGCGAGAACGCGCCGAAGTGCGCGAACCCGGCCCGCATCGCGCCGGGTTGCGCGTACTGAGCCGCGTAGAAGTTGCGCGTGGCCTCGTCCGGTTTGCCTGGATCGCCCGTGAAGGCATTCCAGATGCGATCCAGATAGATGCGCTCGCGCCCTCGCACGAGACGCTCGGCGTCGGGACCCCGAAACGAGAAGTGCCACAGCGCCGGGTTGCGCACGATGTCGTCCCAGGGGGCGATGCCCGGGAGCGGCGCATCCATGACCACGAGCCGCTCGACCTTGTCCGGGTAACGCGCCGCGTACGCATAGGCGACCATGATGCCGATGTCGTGTGACGCGACCGACGTCCGGTCGTATCCGAGCGTCGTGACCACCGCGCGAATGTCCGCGGCCTGCGTCTTCTTATCATATCCGCCGGCCGGCCGAGACGAGCGTCCGATCCCACGCAGGTCCGGCACCACGACGGTGTAGCTCTTTGCCAGGGCGGTCGCCAGCGGCCCCCAGGAATCGCTGGTCTCCGCGTAGCCATGAAGGAGGACGACGACAGGCCCGGAGCCGCCGGAGCGGACGAAGATGCTTGCGCCTTCGGGACTGGCGACCGTTCGGGCCCGGAACGTCGAGGGCAGCGACGGCTGGGCGAGCGCGCTGCCTGCGAAGACAACGATGCCGAGCGTGGTCATGAGCGCGCATCGCATGTAATTGCTCCTCCGCCTCCTCACTTCGTCGCGGCCTCGCCCTGCCACTGGGCGTCCGTCAGCGTCCAGCCGCCGCCGAGCGCCCGGTAGAGCTGCGCGTAGGCGAGCAGGCGATTCTGCCGAATCTGGGCGAGTGTGTTCTGGGCGGGGTAGAGCTGCTGCTGGGCTTCGCGCACCTCGAAATAGTTGGCCAGGCCCTGCCGATAGCGATCCATCGCGTGATCGACGGCCTCCCCGAGCGCCTTCACCGCCATGTCCTGCGCCGTCTCGGCCGCGCTCAGCCTGGCCAGCCTGGTGAGCGCATCCGAGACCTCGCGCAGTGCGAGAAGGACGGTTTGCTCGTACTGCAGCCGTGCCTGCTCCGACTGCGCGGTGGCGGCGCGATAGGTCCCCAACGTGCGACCGGCGTTGAGAAGCGGCCCGCTCACGAGGCCGGCGACCGCCCAGATCGTCGCGCCTCCGCTCGTGAGCGCCGAGACTTCGGGGCTGGCCGTGCCGAGGAGCGCGGTCAGGCTGAGCTTTGGAAAGAACTCGGCCTTGGCGACGCCGATCCGCGCATTGGCGCTCACGAGCGCCTGCTCCGCCTGGCGCAGGTCGGGACGGCGTTCGAGCAAGGTCGACGGCAGGCCGGCCGGCACCGAGGGCACGACGACCTGCTCGTACATCGGCTTTCCGCGAGCAATCGGGCCCGGCGCTTTGCCGACCAGGACGCTGATCTGGTTTTCCTTGGCGACGATGTCGCTTTCGATCAAGGGAATGTTGGCCTGCGCATCGCCGAGCGCGCCGAGCGCGCGTGACGTCTCGAGCTTCGACGCCACGCCGAGGTTGAGGCGATCCAGGAACAGATCGTACGTGCGCTGATAGGCGGCGGTGCTGTCCCGCGCGATCTGCAGGCGCACGTCGAGAGCGAGCAGCTCGAAGTACGCCTGGGCCAGGTCGCTGACCAGCGTCAGCCAGACGGCCCGCCGCGCGTCCTCGGTGGCCAGCAGTGTGGCGCGGGCGGACTCGTTCAAGCGACGGATGCGGCCCCAGACGTCGAGCTCCCACGACATGGTCGTCGAGGCCGAGTAGAAGTTAGTTGCGTTGGGCACCGGGCCGCCGGGGGCGCCCAGGATGCCGGGACCGACCTTGCTCCTGCCGGCGCCGACGCTGTAGTCGAGTGACGGGAAGTAGTCCGAGCGCGCCACGCCGACATTCGCGCGCGCTTCCTGCACCCGCGCGGCGGCGATGGCGACGTCGTAGTTGCTGTGCAGCGCCTCCTGGATCAGCGCCTTCAAGATCGGATCCTGGAACACCTCCCACCACGGCGCATCCGCGAACGACACCGCCTCTACCGTCTCCTGGCCACGGAACGTGGGTGGCTCGGCGACGGCGGGACGCTTGTAATCGGGACCGATCGCGCAGCCGGCGATCAGAGCCATCGCGAGGACCATCCAGACGACAGCCTGGGATCTCACGGGCGCGATCCACCCGCCGGAGGCACGTCGCCGGCCCCGCCGGAAATCGCCGCCGGAGCGGATACCGGCCCGGCCGCGGCGTGCGGCGACGTCCGGCGGAAGCGCTCACTGACATAGAAGCTCACCGAGATGAAGAGACTGGCGATGAGCGTGTCGGTTAGCATCCCGCCGATCACGACGGTGCCGAGGATCCGGCGTCCAACCGCGCCGGCGCCGGAGGCGGTCCACAACGGCACGCAGCCCAGGATAAACGCGAACGAGGTCATGAAGAGAGCGCGCCGCCGCACACGGACGCCTTCGAGCGCGGCGTCGACGAGCGACATCCCCCCCTCGTAGGCGACCTTGGCAAACTCGACAATGAGGATCGCGTTCTTGGCCGCGAGGCCGATCACCATGAGCATCCCGATCTGCGAGAAGACGTCGAGCTCCAGGCGGCGGAGCCAGAGCGCTCCGAGAGCGCCGAACATGGCGATGGGCGTGGCGAGCAGGACGGCGAAGGGAAGCGTCCAGCTCTCGTACAGGGCGGCCATGAGCAAGAACACCACCAGCACCGAGAAGCCGATCACTGCGCTCGCCGGCACCCCCTGGGAAGCCACCTGCTCCTGGAACGACATCCCCGAGTAGTCGAAGCCCATGTCGCGCGACATGGTTTGCGCGAACACCTCTTCGAGTGCCCGCATCCCCTGCCGGGTGGTGAACCCGGGTGCGAGAAGCCCATTGATCTGTGCCGCGCGATACTCGTTGAACCGGGTCGTGAACTCCGGGCCATTGACCTCTCTCATCCGGACCAGCGTCGACAGCGGCACCGGCTGGCCCGCGGCGTTGCGCACATAGAACCGGCCGACATTGTCGGCGTGGGTCCGGAACTCGCCCTCGGCCTGGACGTACACCTGCCAGACTCGTCCGTACTGGTTGAAGTAGTTCACGAAGGCCCCGCCGAGGAAAGCCTGGAGGGCCTGGTACACCGAGGTCAGGGAGATGCCTTGTTTGAGAACCTTGTCGCGGTCCACATCGGCGAAGAACTGCGGCACACTCGGCAGCAGGGTCGTGAAGAGCCGCGCGAACTCGGGGCGCTTCCGGGCGGCGGCCAGAAACTTGTCCGTGTTCTCGGCGAGAAACGCCGGCTCCTTGCCGGAGCGATCCTCCAGGATGAAGGTCACGCCGCCGGATGTGCCGATACCGGGAATCGCAGGCGGTGAGAACGCGAAGACCTGAGCCTCGGCCACCCCGGCCAGCTTTTGGTTCAGCTGTCGGATGATCACGTCGGCGGTGAGCCCGTGCTTGTGGCGGGCATCCCAGTCGTCCAGCGTGATGAAGTAGAACGAGTTGTAGGTCGTCGTGACCAGGCTCAGCAGGCTGAAGCCCGCCACGCCCGTGTAGTACTTGATGCCCGGTTGCGTCTTGAAGATGACGTCGAGCTTGTCGTTGACTGCCGCGGTGCGGTCGAGCGAGGCGGCCATAGGAAGCTGGACGTTGGCGAAGATGTAGCCCTGGTCCTCCTCCGGGACGAAGCCACCGGGAAGCCGGATGCCGAGGAGGCCCGACACGGCCGCCGCGGCGAGCAGCAGGAGTATCGCGAAGGCGGCCTTGCGGATCAGGAAGCGACTCCCCTCGAGATACCCACCCATCACCCGCGCGAAGGCGCGGTTGAAGCCACGGAAGAACCACCCGAGCGGGCCGCGCATCTCGCGCTTCGGCCGAAGGAGCAGCGCCGAGAGCGCCGGGCTCAAGGTGAGCGCGTTGAAGGCCGAGATCAGGACGGACACCGCGATGGTGACCGCGAACTGCTGGTACATCCGCCCGGTGATGCCCGGGATGAACGCCGTCGGGATGAACACCACGGCCATGATGAGGGCGATGGCCACGACCGGCCCCGACACCTCGTCCATCGCCTTCAACGCGGCGTCACGGGGGGAGAGCCCCTGCTCGATGTGTTGCTCGACGGCCTCGACGACCACGATGGCGTCGTCCACCACGAGGCCGATGGCCAGCACGAGGCCGAAGAGCGACAGCGTGTTGATCGAGAATCCCAGCAGGGGAAAGACCATGAACGCGCCGACGAGGGCCACCGGCACCGCCAGTAGCGGGATGAGCGTCGCGCGGAAGCCCTGCAAGAAGATGAAGACGACGAGCACGACCAGCAGGAGCGCCTCGACCAGCGTCTTCGCGATCTCGCGGATCCCCGCGCTGACCGCGAGCGTCGTGTCGAGCGACGTGACGTAGTCCAGGTCGGCCGGGAATCTGGCCTTCATCTCCTCCATCAGCTTCGTGGCGGCCTTCATGGTCTCGATGGCGTTCGAGCCGGGAAGCTGGTAGACGGCGATCAGCGCGGCCGTCTGACCATTCAGGCGGCCGCGCCGGATGTAGTTCTGCGCGCCGAGCTCGACGCGGGCGACGTCCTTGACTCGCACCAGGGCGCCGTCCGGTTTGGCCCGCACGACGACGTTCTCGAACTCGGCGAGGCTCGCCAGGCGCCCCTGCGCCAGCACCGTGTACGTGAACTCCTGCCCACGAGGGATCGGATCACCGCCCAGCTGGCCGGCCGGGTTGACGGTGTTCTGCGCCTGGAGCGCGCTGGCGATCTCGTTGACGGTGATGTCGAGCTTCGCGAGCGTGTCGGGGTTGATCCACAGGCGGATCGCGTACTGAGACGCGCCGAAGATCAAGACCTGGCCGATGCCGGGCACGCGCGTCATCGGGTCGTTGATGTTGACGTAGGCGTAGTTGGCGAGGAACAGCGGATCGAACGTGCCCTTCGGCGAGTACAGCGCGAAGAGCCCGAGCGGCGCCGTGACGGACTTGATGACGGTGACGCCCTGGTTCACCACGTCGGGCGGAAGTTGGGAGGCGGCCTGCGAGTAGCGCAGGTTCGTCAGCACCTGGTCGACGCTCGGGTCGGTGGTGACGTCGAAGTTCACGCGCAGCTGCATCTGGCTTCCGGCACTCTGGTTGAGCGAGTACATGTACAGCATCTTGTCCACGCCGCTCATCTGCTGCTCGATCGGCGTGGCCACCGATTGCTCGAGCGTCACGGCGTCGGCGCCCGGATACCGCGCGGTCAGCAGAATCTCCGGCGGCGCGATGTTGGGATAGAGCGCGATGGGAAGCTGCACGATCGCGATCACGCCGAGGATCACCATGAGGATGGAGATGACCATGGCAACGATGGGCCGGTTGATGAAGAACCTGGCCATGGTCGCGCTACTGCGCCGTCGCGCTCGACTCGGCGGGCGTGTTTGCTGCCAGCCGAACCTTCTGGCCGGCGCGTACCCGGTCGCCTCCCTCGACGACGACCCGCTCGCCGGGCTTCAGCCCTTCTGTCACCGTCCACAGCGAGCCAACCCGCACGTCGACCTTGACCGTGCGGATGTCGACCGTGTCGTCGGGGCGCACCACCGCGACCTGATGAATCCCCTGCACGTCCTGGACGGCGCGCTGCGGGATCAAGAGCGCGGACTTCTTCACCTCGACGACGGCGCGAACCTTCGCGTACTGGCCGGGCCGCAGCAGATTGCCCGGGTTCGGAAACACCGCTCGCGCGAGCACGGTGCCGCTGGTAACGTCCACCTGTCGGTCGAGAGCCGCTGCGCGTCCCGGGTGGGAAAAGACGGTGCCGTCGGCCAGAATCAGCTGCAGCTCGAGCCGGCGGGGCTCGCTCGGGTCCGCCGCCCACCGGCGTAACACGGTGAGAGCCCGTTGCTCGCTGACGGGGAATTCCGCGTAGATGGGATCGACCTGCGACACCCTCGTGAGCGGCGTGCTGTCACTCGGCCCGACGTAGTCGCCGATGTTCGCCCCACGGAAGCCGGCGACACCGGCGATCGGCGACAGCACCCGGGTGTAGCCGAGATTGAGCCGGGCGTCCGCGAGCGCCGCGCGCGCGGCGGCGATGTTGGCCTCTTGCGTCTTGACGTCCGCGAGCGCCTTTTCGAGCGCGGCGCGCGACTGCGACACGCTGGCCTGCGAGTTCAGCACCGCGGCGCGCGCGGCCGCCACCGCTGCCAGGTTGGCCTGGTTGCTCTGGACCGCGTTGTCGAGCTCTTGCTGGCTGACCGACCCGCGCTGGGCCAGCGGCGTGTAGCGATTGACGTCGAGTTCCGTCTGCCGCTGGGTCGCCTCTGCCCGCTTCACCTGGGCCTCGTCCTGGGCCACCTTCGCGATCGCCTGTTCGACCTGGGCCTGACTCGCGCTGACCTGCGCCTTGGCCTGGCTCAGCTGTGATTCCGCGAGGTTCAGCTTGGCGTCGGCTTGATCGGCGGCAGCCTGGAACGGTCGGGGGTCGACCTGGAACAAGAGGTCGCCCGCCTTGACCGGCGAGCCCTCCGAGTAGTTCTGACTCACGAGGTGGCCGGCGACACGAGCCCGGATCTGCGCGTTGATGGAGCCGACCAGCGTCCCGACATACTCGACCGAGATCGGCACGTCACGCTCCACCACCGGCTCGACCTTCACGACGGGCGCCGGCGGCGTCGCGGTCGCACGAGAGGCGTCGCCGCAGCCGGCGGCGGTGATCACCACCAGCCCGATCAGCGAGACTCCGAGCAGCGCGCGTACGTCGATCATGCGGCTTCCTCTTTCGAGATCCCTCGAGTCGAAGTCAGGCATCTCATCAGGGGCCGAAGGTACACACATACACTTCCGCCGGGATCGTCCACCCACTACTTCTTCGCGCAGCGAGCATCGGCCTGCTGGAGCGCGTGGATCGCCTGATCGTTGAACGGGATCGGCGCGCACCCATGACCCTTCTCGCACACGAAGTCGAACCTGGCCGCTGGCTGATGACAGCTCAGGCACGTCTTGCCTTGGGAGAGATTGACGACGCTGTCGCCGCGGTCGCGGATTTTCGTGCCGGCCGCGGACACCTCCAGCGCGAAGAATTCCCAGCCGTTGGTTTTCGGGAACTTCGCATGCGGATGCTTCACCATCGCTTCGAACGGAACCAGCTGGAGGATCGTGCCGACGGGATACTCCGTGTTCGGGACGCTGTCCCTGAAGATGCGCATCGCCTCCGCGAGCTCCTTGGGATCCTCGTGCTTGATGCGCGTATTCCGGACCTGGGGCCAGTCGAGGATGCACCCAAAGGTCTGCTCGGACACGGAGACATCAGCGGCGGACGCGACGCATACAATCAAGACGGCCAACCCGCCGATGGCGACACTGAGGAAGATGACGTGCAGGCTGGCTCTCATTCGTTCCTTCTCAAGCGCCGATTTTGTGGATCGACGCGATCAGGTCTTTCGTCGAGAGAATACTCCGAGCATAGTTGGGGGCGCTGATCTCGAGCGTGGCCTTCATTTCGTCCCACCTGACCTTCGAGCGCTTTCCGGCCTCCTGGATGGGCGCCCAGAATTTCCACGTCTCATAGTCGCCTGTGCGCCAGCGATGGTGCGGTGCGAAGAAGACCCGAACACCGGCGGAACGAGCCGCCTCGAGAATCTCGATCATGTGCGGTATGCGCCTGTTCCCTTCCACCACCTCGCGGATTCGGGCCATAGCTTACCGCCATCCGAGATGAAGTCGTTGTACGGATCGACGACCAGCAGTCCCGTCTGCTCCAATCGAAACGTCATATCGGCCATGAATGCTCTCCGTCGCGTGCTCTAGCTCTGGTTGCGCGGATCATCTGTCGGGTTCGGATATTCGAGGCCCAGGGGCCCGTCGACCGGGAGGCTGCTTGGCCGGGCTGATGGGCGCGAGTCATCGTGCTACTCCTCGGGACGCGGTCACGTTCATCGCTTCCCGTAGTCCGTGAAGACGTAATCTCGTGTCTTCACGATCGTATGGCACGCGAGCCCGCACTTGGCGTCGTTCCCCTGAGGCGGCTCGTCAGCCGTGGTGGCGGGCGTGAACGTATCGGACGCGGCATTGTACTTGAAGGCGCCCCACCCCCATCCGCCGCTGTCCGCGAACCTCTTGCTGTCCTTCACCATGAAGTCGACGTCATGCAGGGTTGCCGGCACCGTCGCAGTGGGGAGCGCCTCGAGCTTCTTCGGGTTCCAGTGGATCTTCGCCATCTTGGAGCCGTCGGGGAAAGGCTTGCCGTTGCCCGGAATGCCGGACTGGTAGGCCTTGATCATCACGGGATCGGCGAGGATCACAGCCATCACCTTTTCGTTGTGACTGATGGCGACCGTCTGCCAGCCTTCGTATCCCCTGAACTCAGAGAACGCGAGCCCATTCGGCACTCGCACGGTGTACTTGGCCTGGCCAGTGTCCTGCGCGGAAACGGCCCTGCCGCCCAAGACGGCGAGCACCGAGACAGCGAGCGAGACCACAACGCTCACAACCGCCGGGATCCTTTTGCTCTTCACCGCCACTCTCCTCTCTTCATCTTCGGCTCAGACCACGTTGATCGTGAAGTCGATGTGGCATGGGAGTATGGGCACACCTGATGCGCGACGTCCACGAGAGCCTGAGGTTCGTGCCAGCCTCCGGGCCGCCGGGCGACGAAAGCTTGACGTCGAGTCCATCAGCCTTAAGAGTCACGTTCGACCCTAGAGGTTGCGTCGGACATGAACACGGCGAGACGCTGCCGCAGAAGCAGGCGGGATCGGTGAGCACGAGACTTTGCCGTCGGCACCGAGATGTCCAGACATTCCGCGACTTCGGCCATCGACAGGCCCTCGACGTCGTGCAGGATGGTCACGGCACGGTAGTGGTCCGGCAGCTCCTCGAGCGCCGAAGTCAGGACGCTCCGAAGCTCGGTCTGCACGGCCGGGTCGTCGAGCTCCGTCGACCAGTCGACGACCGAATCCGCATGACGCCCGTCCTCGTGGAAGGACGGGAGGACGTCGTCGAGCGAGATCTCGTCACGCCGACGCGCGCCGCGGCGGCGCCGCTGGTAGGCGGCGTTCGCCGCGATCCGATAGATCCATGATCCCAGCGCCGCATCCCCCCGGAACGTGTCGATGCTCCGGACCACGCTCCAGAACGCGTCCTGGACGGCTTCCTCGGCGTCCTGCTGGTTGCCGGTGATGCCGAGCGCCAGGCGATAGGCCCGGTCGCCGAACGTGGAGACGAGACACTCGGCGGCGCTCGCTTCTCGCCGACGCAAGGCTTCGAGAAGTTCCACGTCACGGTCGATAGCGGAACCTCTTCTTCAGCTCGGCAGCGGCGTGCAGCAGCGCCGAGCGAACGCCGGGGACTCGACTGATGGGGTTGAGCAGGCCGTAGTCGTGAATCAGGCCGTTGTAGCGGGTCGCGGTGACGTCGACGCCGGCCCGATCGAGCTTGCGGGCGAACGCCTCGCCCTCGTCACGCAGCACGTCCATTTCCGCCGTCTGGATCAGCGCCGGTGCCACCCCCTTGAGCCGCTCGAGCGAGGCCTGGAGCGGCGAGGCGTACACGTTCTCGCGCTCTCGCTGGTCGGTCGTGTAGTTGTCCCAAAACCACCGCATCATGTTCCGCGTGAGGAAGTGGCCTTCGGCGAATTGCTCGTACGACGGCGTGTCGAAGCGTGCATCCGTCACCGGCCAGAACAGAAGCTGGAACACGATGTTCGGCGTGCCACGATCCTTGGCCATCAGGCTGACGATGGCGGCCATGTTGCCGCCCACGCTGTTGCCGACGACGGCGAGGCGCCGGCCGTCAATGCCGATTTCCGCGCCGTGCGTCGCGACCCACTTCGTTGCCGCGTACCCCTGGTAGATGGCGGTGGGATAGCGCGCCTCGGGCGATCGGTCGTACTCGACGAAGACGGCGGTCGCGCCCGATTCGGCGACGAGGTCACGCACGAAGCGCTCGTGCGTCGGAAAGTCGCCGAGCACCCAGCCGCCGCCGTGAAAGAACATGAAGCCGGGGAGCGTGCCGCCCACGCCGAGCGGCCGGACGATCACCAGCTTGACCGTCTGGCCGTCGCTGGTGATCGTGCGGACGCTGACGTCGGCCTTGGGCAGTTCGACCGGCACGCTCGATTGCGCCGCGACGAGGACACCGCGCGCCTCGGTCGGAGACAACTGCTCCATCGGCTTGCCACCGGCCGCCGCGAGCGCCTCGAGAAATTTCTGGATGTTCCGCTCGACGCCATCGCTTCCCGCTCTAGGGTTCGTCAACTTCGACTCCTCCTCGTCGAGGCCTCGATCGTTCTTGACGGGAGAGTACGCAGTCGCGGCTGAGAAGTCCTTGCGGCGGCCTGAATCGTTCTGAATGCTGGCGCCGTTGGTGAGCCAGATCGTCGTCACGGAATCGTAACAATGGACAGCCGGCTGTCCTGAATCATTCTGAAAATCCCTGAAAGGCGCCTGTACAATCCTCCGCGTGGCCGGCGCGTACGACCCTTTAGCTGTCCTGGAGTTCGGCCGGTTCCAGCTCGTGCCGTACCGCAGAGAATTCCTCGTGGACGGCCGGCCGGTCGCGCTGGGCGGTCGGGCCTTCGACACGCTGCTCGCCCTCATCGACGCGGGTGGGTCCGTCATCGACAAGGACCGGTTGCTGCGTCTGGTCTGGCCCGATCGGATCGTCGAGGAAAACAACCTTCAGGCCCAGATCTCCGCACTGCGCAAGGCATTGGGGACCGACCGTGATCTCATCCGAACGGTCGCGGGGCGCGGCTATCAATTCATCGGTCAGATCCACGCGGCCGCCGGTCCGTCGCCACCAGCGCCTTCGTCGAACCTGCCCCAGCCGGTATCTGAGCTGATCGGCCGTGACGCATCGCTACGCGAGATCATGGAGCTGGTCACGGTCGGAAGGCAACGGCTGGTGACCCTGACCGGAGCCGGCGGGATCGGCAAGACGCGCCTGGGTCTGGAGGTCGCGCGTCAGCTGCTGCCGAGGTTCGCCGACGGCGTCGGGCTGGCCGAGCTCGGACCGCTCACCAATCCGCAGCTCGTCCCGATTACCGTCGCGGCGGCCCTCGGTCTCACGCCCCTCAGCGGCACCGCCTCCGTCGAGCGGGTCGCGACGGCCCTCGGCGGGCGACACGTGCTCCTGCTGCTGGACAACTGCGAGCATCTGATCGACGCGGCGGCCCGCATGGCGGAGGCGCTACTGCGCGCCAGCGCGCTCGTCTGCGTCATCGCCACCAGCCGTGAGGCGCTGCGAGCGCCGGTGGAGTACGTCTACCGCGTGCCGCCGCTCGACGTGCCGGACGAAGACAACCTCGACGTGGATGACGTGCTGGGACACGGCGCCGTCAAGCTGTTCGTCGCGCGCGCGCAGGCCGCGGAGCCGCGCTACGTGCTCGACCGCCGACTCGCAGTGCCCACGGTGGCCATCTGCCGCCATCTCGACGGGATGCCGCTCGCCATCGAGCTCGCCGCCGCGCGCATCGCCGCGTTCGGAGTCGAAGGCGTCGCGGCGCGACTCGACGATCGCTTCCGGCTCCTCACCGGGGGTAGCCGTACCGCCCTCCCACGGCAGCAAACGCTGCGGGCGACTCTGGACTGGAGCCACGAGCTGCTCTCCGAGCCGGAGCGCGTCGTCTTGCGGCGCCTCTCGGTCTTCGTGGGAAGCTTCACGCTCGACGCTGCCGCCGCAATCGCGGCGAGCCCAGAGATCGCGGCCGCGGACGCCGTCGAGTGCGTGGCGAACCTCGTCGCCAAGTCGCTCGTCTCGGCCGACCTCGGCGTCGCCGTCACGTCGTATCGGCTGCTCGAGACGACGCGCGCGTACGCCCGCGAGAAGCTCGTCGAGAGCGGCGAGGTCGAGCGCTTCGGGCGACGCCACGCCGAGTATCAGCGGCAGCTCTTGGAGCGCGCGCAGGCCGAATGGGAGACCCAGCCCACCGCAGAGTGGCTGGCCGCCTACGGGCGCGAGCTCGACAACCTGCGCGCGGCGCTCGACTGGGCATTCGCGCCCGGAGGCGACGCGGCCCTCGGGGTGTCGCTGACGACGGCCGCGGTGCCGCTCTGGTTCCAGCTATCGCTGCTGGGCGAGTGTCGCGCGCGTGTCGAGCTCGCGCTGTCGACCTTGGCGGCGACCCCGGATCGCGACGCCCGCCGCGAGCTGCAGCTTCAGGCGGCGCTCGGCTGGTCGCTGATGTACACGACGGGGCCTGCGCGTGAGACCGGCGCTGCCTGGGCCACCGCGCTCTCGCTGGCGGAGGGACTCCAGGACACCGACTATCAGCTGCGCGCGTTGTGGGGACTCTGGGCCAGCCACATCAACAATGGGGAGTTTCGGCAGGCGCTGCGGCTGGCCGAGCGATTCGGCGCCCTGGCCACCAAGGCGAGCGATCCCTCCGACCCGCTCGTCGGCGATCGCATGCACGGCGCGGCGCTCCACTTCCTCGGAGAGCAGACTAGCGCGCGCGGCTACATCGAGCGCATGCTGGAGCGCTACGTGGCCCCGGTAAATCGATCGGACGTCGTGCGCTTTCAATTCGACCAGCGGGTGACCGCACGCATCACGCTGTCGCGCGTGCTCTGGCTACAGGGCTTCGCCGACCAGGCCTTGCGAACGGTCGGCGGCGCCATCGACGATGCGCTCGCGATCCAGCACACGCTGTCGCTGTGCAACGCGCTGGCCCAGGCGGCGTGTCCGCTGGCGATCGCCACGGGCGATCTGTCGGCGGCGGATCGCTACGCGACGATGCTCGTCCACTACACGGCGCGGCATGGCGCGGACGTGTGGCAGACGTACGGTCGATGCTTCAAAGGCATGCTGCTCATCAAGCGCGACGGTCTCGACGTCGGCTTGCCGCTCCTCGGCGCCGGGGTCGAGGAGCTGCGGAGCGCGCGGTTCGTTCAGTACTACACCGCGTTTCTCGCCGCACTGGCGGAAGGCCTCGCGGGCGCCGGGCAGGTCGTCCGGGGTCTCGCCGCCGTCGACGAAGCGCTGGCGCGCTCGGACAAGAGCGAGGAGCGCTGGATCTTCCCCGAGCTGTTACGGCTCAAAGGTGAGATCGTCCTGTTGCAGACTTCGCCCAACACCGCCGCGGTCGCCGAGGACCACTTCCAGCAGTCTCTCGAAATGGCGCGCCGCCAGGGTGCGCTCGCCTGGGAGCTGCGGACCTCGACGAGCCTGGCCCGGCTCTGGCACCGACAGCACAAGACACCCCAGGCGCGGAAGCTACTGGCGCCCATCTATCGCCGCTTCACCGAAGGGTTCGACACCGCTGACCTCGTCACCGCGAAGGCGCTCCTCCAGTCGTTGCGGTAGCGATCTAAGGAAGGGACTCGCGTGGGAACGGTGGGTGAACAACTAGTCCAGGTCCTCCGTCAAGCCAAAGTCACGCGCGTGTACGGGGTCGTCGGTGACAGCTTGAATCCCCTCGTCGGACCCTGTGCGACTCTATGAGGTCCCGGTGCGGTTCCCGATCCGGTTCGGCGAGCCGCCCGATCAACGCGGCCAAGCGGTGTCGTCATCGCTGACCTCCTAGAGAAGGGACGACACCGAGCTGCTGCATCAGGTCGAGCAGCGTCGCGACGCCCCAATGCTCGGTGATCTTGCCGTCGACGACCCGCATGGCGTCGACGGTGTAGAAACTGATCTTCTTCCCTGTGGGCGGAATACCGAGGAATTCTCCTTGGTGGGTGCCGTGATAGGTCTTGTAGGTGGTCACGAGGTCGCCGGCGGCCGCCTGCCAGTGGATCTCGGGACGGAAGTCGGGGAACGCGGCACGCAGGCGCTTGTACAGCGCTCTCACCCCGTCCTTGTCGGGTGTCGTGCCAGGCTGCGGCGTGTGGTCGACAAAATCATCGGCGAACAGTTCGTCGAACACGCGCCAGTTACCTTTGCCTTGTACTTCCTCGGTGTTCCGGCGAACTACGGCGATTGCTGCGTCACCCACGGTTGAATTACTCACTCTCGCAGCCTCCTGATTCGATGTGACACCTTGGTTTCAATGGGTCTTCTTCGCTACATCTTCCTATCAGTCAAGATAGTGGAGCGCTTCAGGGCGAGCTCGTTGCCGTCCTTACCGACGAGGCGCCACCGCGCGTCCGCCGTTTTGGCGAAGGGCAGGTAGCAAAATGGTAGCAGAGACGACGAAGGGGTCAGCGGCGGCGGCCGCTAACCCTCGTCTCTTCGTGATTGCGGGGGCTGGATTTGAACCAGCGGTCTTTGGTCATGAGTCGCATCGTTTCCGGGCATCGTGATCGGCTCGCGTAGGACAATCGTCCGACAGGTCCGCGTGATTCAACGGGTGGCCCCAACGGGATTCGAAACCCGTGTTTGGTCATGGCCACGTTTTCGTCACGCTTTTGAGTCCCTTCCACTGCAACGGACTCAAGAAAACCCGACGAGATTCAAACACGCCAGAGAAACGGGGCATTTCGCCTGGGCGGCGAGCACCGCCGCGCGCTCGGCGTCGGGTCGCTCACATCGACGATCGTCGCGTTCTTCATCCCCAGCACAGGGTCGGAATAGAACGGCGTGTGCCAGTGCGATATCCCGATCAGGACTCGTTTCTTGTATGCTCCGTTGTGGAGTCCACGGCCTATCGCACGCATTCTCGCAGCCAGCCGCGAAAGGGGGAACACCATGGCGTTTTACGAGAAGGGCCACGTCCGCATTCATTACCAGGAGGCCGGCTCCGGCTTCCCGCTGTTCGTCATCCCCGGCGGGGGCCAGAACTCGACCATCGGCTTCATGTCGGACCGGGCGCCGTTCAACGCGACCGAGGAATTCAAGGACGAGTACCGC
>Ga0209157_1000280_pt1 | contig 45187 bp, 32 predicted proteins | sample GraSoiAngelo_135_FD_185892 | JGI IMG/M metagenome (GOLD analysis project Ga0209157, IMG submission 185892) | Grasslands soil microbial communities from the Angelo Coastal Reserve, California, USA - 14_0929_05_40cm (SPAdes) (version 2) | ecosystem: Environmental > Terrestrial > Soil > Grasslands ...
CGGGGCGATCCTGGTGGTCTCCGCCGCCGATGGGCCGATGCCGCAGACGCGCGAGCACATATTGCTGGCGCGCCAGGTGGGCGTGCCCTACATCGTGGTGTATCTGAACAAGGCCGACATGGTGGACGACAAGGAGCTCCTGGAGCTGGTGGAGGTGGAGGTGAGGGAGTTGCTGTCGAAGTACGACTTTCCCGGGGACAAGACCCCGATCGTGATCGGCAGTGCGCTCAAAGCCCTGGAGGGCGAGGACTCGGAGCTGGGCACCAAGTCGGTGCTGAAGCTGGCCGAGGCGCTCGATTCGTATATTCCGACGCCGAAGCGGGAGATCGACAAGCCGTTTCTGATGCCGGTGGAGGATGTGTTCTCGATCTCGGGCCGGGGGACGGTGGTGACCGGAAGGGTGGAGCGCGGAGTGATCAAGGTGGGCGATGAGATCGAGATCGTGGGGCTGCGGCCGACGCAAAAGACGGTGTGCACGGGGGTGGAGATGTTCCGAAAGCTGCTCGATGAGGGGCAGGCGGGGGACAACGTCGGGATTTTGCTGCGCGGGACCAAACGCGAGGAAGTGGAGCGCGGCCAGGTGCTGGCCAAGCCCGGCTCGATCACTCCCCATGCGAAGTTTGAATGTGAAGTCTATGTATTGAGTAAAGAGGAGGGCGGGCGGCACACGCCGTTTTTCAACAACTACCGGCCGCAGTTTTACTTCCGCACTACCGATGTGACCGGGTCGGTGGAGCTGCCCAAGGGCACCGAGATGGTGATGCCGGGGGATAACGTGAAGATGGTGGTGACGCTGATCACCCCCATCGCGATGGAGCAGGGGCTGCGCTTTGCCATCCGCGAGGGCGGCAAGACCGTGGGCGCCGGCGTCGTGGCGAAAATCATTGAGTAAAAGGGGCATAGCTCAACTGGCAGAGCGTCGGTCTCCAAAACCGAAGGTTGGGGGTTCAATCCCCTCTGCCCCTGCCAGCACCGCACGATGACCGACAAGATCAAGCTAGTTGCTGCCGCCGTGCTCGTGGCCGTCGGCATCTGGGGTTATTACTGGCTGGGGGACAGCGCGCTGTTACTGCGCATCCTGGCCGTCGTTGCCGGCATCCTCGCGGGGGCGGCCGTGGCGTGGACGAGCGAACCGGGCCGCCAGTTCGCGATCTTTGCCGGCGAGGCGATCGAGGAGGTCAAGAAGGTAGTCTGGCCGACGCGCAAGGAGACGATGCAGACCACGGCGGCGGTCTTCGCATTCGTGGTGGCGATGGCGATCTTTCTATGGCTCAGCGACAAGACACTGGAATGGGTTCTGTACGAGTTGATTCTCGGCTGGAAAAAGACATGACCGCAACGGGAAATAAGCGCTGGTACGTGGTGCACGCGTATTCGGGCTTCGAGAAGTCCGTGCAGCGGGCGCTCGAGGACCGGATCAACCGCGCCGGCATGACCGACAAATTCGGCAAGATCCTGGTGCCCGTGGAGGAAGTGGTCGAGATGAAGGGCGGCCAGAAGCACATGTCCGAGCGCAAGTTCTTCCCAGGCTACGTGCTGGTCGAAATGGAGATGAACGACGACACCTGGCACCTGGTGAAGAACACCAACAAGGTGACCGGCTTCGTCGGCGGCACGGCCACCAAGCCGGCCCCGATCCCCGAGAAGGAGGTCGAGGCGATCATGCAGCAGATGCGCGAGGGCGTGGAGAAGCCCAAGCCAAAGGTGCTGTTCGAGGTCGGCGAGATGGTGCGGGTGAAGGACGGCCCGTTCACCGATTTTCAGGGCACCGTCGAAGACGTGAACTACGAGAAGAGCCGCCTGCGCGTCGCGGTGACGATTTTCGGTCGCTCGACTCCGGTCGAGCTGGAATTCGGTCAAGTGGAGAAGGCTTAAATGGCAAAGAAAATCGTCGGCTTGATCAAGCTGCAGGTGCCGGCGGGCAAGGCGAATCCCTCGCCCCCGATCGGCCCGGCGCTCGGCCAGCGCGGCCTCAATATCATGGAATTCTGCAAGGCGTTCAACGCGCAGACGCAGAAGGTGGAGCCGGGGCTGCCGCTGCCCGTGGTGATCACCGCGTATGCGGACAAGAGCTTCAGCTTCATCATCAAGACGCCGCCGACCACCGTGCTGATCAAGAAGGCCGCCGGCATCGAGTCGGGCAGCCCGCGGCCGCACACCGACAAGGTCGGCAAGATCACCCGCAAGCAGGTCGAGGAAATCGCCAAGGCGAAGATGCCCGACCTGAATGCAGCAGATCTCGAAGCGGCGATGCGCATCGTGGCGGGCAGCGCCCGCTCGATGGGCGTGATCGTGGAGGGCATGTGATGCCGAACATCTCCAAGCGCAGGAAGGCGATCGCCGGCAAGGTGGACCGCAGCAAGTCCTATCCCGCCATCGACGCCCTCAGGCTGGTGAAAGAGACCGCGACCGCGAAATTCGACGAAGCGGTCGATGCGTCGGTCAACCTCGGCATCGATGCCAAGAAAGGCGATCAGACGGTGCGCGGTTCGGTGGTCCTGCCGGCCGGAACCGGAAAGAAGGTGCGCGTCGCGGTGTTTGCGCCGGGGGACAAGGCGCAGGCGGCGAAGGCCGCGGGCGCCGATCTGGTCGGCATGGAAGATCTCGCCGAGCAGGTGAAGGCGGGCAAGATCGATTTCGACGTGGTGATCGCGGCGCCGGAGGCGATGCGAGTGGTCGGCTCGCTCGGCCAGATCCTGGGTCCGCGCGGCCTGATGCCGAACCCGAAGGTGGGGACGGTCACTCCCGATGTCGCGGGGGCAGTGAAGAACGCGCGCGCGGGCCAGGTGCAGTTCCGCGCCGACAAGGCGGGCATCGTGCAATGCACGATCGGCCGCGCCTCGTTCACGCCCGAGCAGTTGCGCGACAACCTTGCAGCGCTGGTGGAGGCGCTGAACCGCGCCAAGCCGGCCGCAACGAAGGGCAACTTTTTGAAGAAGCTCTCAGTGTCGAGCACGATGGGGGTCGGCGTAAAAGTCGACCCGGCATCGCTCTCGGCGCAGCAATGACTTTGGCAAGTGCTGTCAAAGACCGTAGGAGCCCGAAGCAGGGCTTAATCGAGTCATGTCCTACGCAGACGGCGTTCCTGATTCCAGGTCCGCCGTTTCAAAGCAGGAAGGAGGCAGACCTTGGGTCTTAGTCTGGAGCAGAAGCAAGCAATGGTCTCGGAAGTCGCGGCCAAGCTGGCGAACGCGCAGGCGGTGATCGTCGCGGAGTACCGCGGCCTGGACGTCGAGCACGTGACACAGCTGCGCGCCAAGGCGAGGAAGTCGGGGCTGTACCTGCGGGTGCTCAAGAACACCCTCGCGCGCAGGGCCGTCCAGGGCACGCCGTTCGAGAAGCTGACCGAGAAGATGGTCGGCCCGCTGATGTACGGCATCGCCGCGGATCCGGTCGCCGGCGCGAAAGTGCTGTCGGAGTTCGCCAGGGAGAACGAGCAGTTCGTGATCCGCGGCGGCGCCATGCGCAACAGCGTGATGTCCGACAGGGACGTCAAGGCGCTTGCGCTGCTGCCGAGCCGCGAAGAGCTGCTGGCGAAGCTGATGGGCACGCTGCAAGCGCCGATGGCCAGGCTGGTGCGCACGCTGAACGAGGTGCCGGGCAGGTTCGTCCGCACCCTCGCCGCCCTGCGCGATGCCAAATCAGGAACCTAATCTCAGGAGAGAAGCAATGGAACGCACGCAAATACTGGAAGAGATTTCGAAGATGACCGTACTCGAGCTGTCGCAGCTCATCAAGGACATGGAGCAGAAGTTCGGCGTGTCGGCGGCGGCTGCGGTGTCGGTGGCGGCGCCGGCCGCCGGCGCCGGCGCGGCCGCCGCCCCGGCGGAGGAGAAGACCGAGTTCACGGTAATGCTGAATGCCGTGGGCGACAACAAGGTGAACGTGATCAAGGCGGTCCGCGAGCTGACAAGCCTCGGCCTGAAAGAGGCCAAGGACCTGGTCGACGGTGCGCCCAAGCCGGTGAAGGAAGGCGTATCGAAGGCCGAGGCCGAGGCCGTCGCGAAGAAGCTCGGCGATGCCGGGGCGAAGGTCGAAATCAAGTAAGGAACTTCGGCAGCCGGGGGCGGTCACAGAGACCCTCCCCGGGTTTTGCTTGCGAAGGTAAAAGCATTTGTATTGAAGTATTTAGGAGTATTCATGACCTATTCCTTGACCGAGCGTAAACGCATCCGCAAGAGCTTCGCGAAACGGGCCATCGTGCAGAAGGTGCCGTTCCTGATCGCGACCCAGCTCGAGTCCTATACCGGGTTCCTGCAGGCGCACGTCGCGCCTGAGTCGCGCCGGAACGAGGGCCTGCAGGCGGCGTTCACCTCGATCTTCCCGATCGTCAGCCATTCGGGGAACGCACGGCTCGAGTTCGTGAGCTACTCGCTCGGCGAACCGCCGTTCGACGTCAAGGAATGCCAGCAGCGCGGCCTGACCTATGCCAGTCCGCTGCGCGCCAAAGTGCGCCTCGTCATCATGGACAAGGAGGCGCCCAAGCCGACCACCAAGGAGGTGAAGGAGCAGGAGGTCTACATGGGCGAGATCCCGCTCATGACCACCACCGGCTCGTTCATCATCAACGGCACCGAGCGCGTCATCGTGTCGCAGCTGCACCGCTCCCCGGGGGTGTTCTTCGAGCACGATCGCGGCAAGACGCACTCCAGCGGCAAGCTGCTGTTCTCCGCGCGCATCATCCCTTACCGCGGCTCGTGGCTCGATTTCGAGTTCGACCCCAAGGACATCGTGTTCTTCCGCGTCGACCGGCGCCGCAAGATGCCGGTGACGATCCTGCTGAAGGCCCTCGGCTATACGCCCGAGAGGATCCTCAAGGAATTCTTCGCTTTCGATGCCTTCCACGTCGAGCCGAATCACGTGCTGTTCGAAGTCGTGCCCGAGCGGCTGCGCGGCGAGGTGGCGCGCTTCGACATCACCGACAAGGCCGGCAAGGTGGTTGTCGCCAAGGACAAGCGCATCACGGTGAAGCACATCCGCGACATGGAGTCGGCGGGCATCAAGAAAATCACGGCCCCGGACGACTTCATCCTCGGCCGCACGCTCGCGCACAACGTCGTGGCGAGCGACACTGGCGAGATCATCGCCAACGCCAACGAGGAGATCACCGAGACGCTGCTTGCCAAGCTGCGCGAGGCAAGAGTCGGCAAGATCCAGACGCTGTTCACCAACGACCTCGACCAGGGCCCCTACGTCTCGCAGACGCTGCGCGCGGACGAGACCGCGGACCTGAACGCCGCGCGCGTCGCGATCTACCGCATGATGCGGCCCGGCGAGCCGCCGACGGAGGACGCCGTGGAGGCGCTGTTCAACGGCCTGTTCTTCGCGGAGGAGCGTTACGACCTCTCGGCGGTGGGCCGCATGAAGTTCAACCGCCGCATCGGCGCGCCCAGCGAGAGTAGCTGGCAGCTGCGCTTCAGGGGCATCGCGTTGTCGAAGGAAGCCGAGGCGGAGCTGCGCGCCTACTTCAAGCACGCTCCCGAGCTGTCGCTCGGCAAAGTGAGCCTGGAGGGCACCGGAGCCGAGGCCGAGGCGCAGGCGGTGGTGGACAAGATGTTCCACGACCTGAAAGCCAAGGGCATCGACAAGGGCAAGCTCGAAGTCAAGGTCGAGCCGCGCCTGACGCTCTCCCCGAAGGACATCGTCGAGGTGATCCGCATCCTGGTCGAGCTGCGCAACGGCCGCGGCGAGATCGACGACATCGACCATCTCGGCAACCGCCGCGTGCGCTCGGTCGGCGAGCTGGCCGAGAATCAATTTCGCGCCGGTCTGGTGAGAGTTGAAAGGGCGGTCAAGGAAAGGCTCTCGCAGGCCGAGTCCGAGAACCTGATGCCGCACGACCTGATCAACGCCAAGCCGATCTCCGCGGCGATCAAGGAGTTCTTCGGCTCATCGCAGCTGTCGCAGTTCATGGACCAGACCAATCCGCTGTCGGAGATCACGCACAAGCGGCGCGTCTCAGCGCTTGGGCCGGGGGGCCTCACCAGAGAAAGAGCCGGATTTGAAGTGCGCGACGTGCACCCGACGCACTACGGGCGCGTGTGCCCGATCGAGACCCCGGAAGGCCCGAACATCGGCCTCATCAACTCGCTCGCGCTCTACGCGCGCACGAACAAGTACGGCTTCCTCGAGACGCCGTACCGCAAGGTGAAGGACAGCAAGGTCACCAACGACATCGCCTACCTGTCGGCGATCGAGGAGGGCAACTACGTCATCGCGCAGGCGAACGCCTCGATCGACAAGAACGGCAAGCTGGTCGACACCCTGGTGTCGTGCCGCTTCAAGAACGAGTTCGAGCTGAAGTCGCCCGAGGAAGTCCAGTACATGGACGTGGCGCCCTCCCAAATTGTCTCGGTCGCCGCTTCGCTCATTCCGTTCCTCGAGCATGACGACGCCAACCGCGCGCTGATGGGCTCAAACATGCAGCGCCAGGCGGTGCCGTGCCTGCGTCCGGAGAAGCCCCTGGTCGGCACGGGGGTCGAGCGCACCGCGGCGATCGACTCCGGCACGTGCGTGATCGCGCTTCGCGGTGGCGTCGTCGATTACGTTGACGCCAACCGCATCGTGGTGCGCGTCAACGACGACGAGACCGTCGCTGGCGACGTGGGCGTCGATATCTACAAGCTGACCAAGTACACGCGCTCGAACCAGAACACCAACATCAACCAGCGCCCGATCGTCAAGCAGGGCGAGCGCCTCGCGAAAGCGGACGTGGTCGCCGACGGCGCGTCGACCGATCTGGGCGAGCTCGCGCTCGGCCAGAACATGCTGGTCGCCTTCATGCCGTGGAACGGGTTCAACTTCGAGGACTCGATCCTGATCAGCGAGCGGGTGGTGGCGGAAGACCGCTTCACCTCGATCCATATCGAGGAGCTGACGGTGGTGGCGCGCGACACCAAGCTCGGACCCGAGGAGATCACGCGGGACATCTCCAACCTCTCGGAAGCGCAGCTCGCGCGCCTCGACGAGTCGGGCATCGTGTACATCGGCGCCGAGGTCGAGGCGGGCGACGTGCTGGTGGGCAAGGTGACGCCGAAGGGCGAGACCCAGCTCACTCCCGAGGAGAAGCTGCTGCGCGCAATTTTTGGAGAAAAGGCGAGTGACGTCAAAGACACGTCGCTGCGCGTTCCATCCGGCATCTCCGGCACCGTGATCGACGTGCAGGTGTTCACGCGCGAGGGCATCGAGCGCGACAAGCGCAGCCAGTCGATCATCGAGGACGAGCTCAAGCGCTACAAGACCGACCTCGCCGACCAGATGCGGATAGTGGAAAGCGATACCTTTGAGCGCCTCGAGCGGCTGCTGACGGGCAAGACCGCCAACGGCGGCCCGAAACGCCTCGCCAAGGGCACCAAGGTGACCAAGGACTACCTCGGCACGGTCGAAAGGTACGACTGGTTCGACATCCGGCTCGCCAACGAGGAAGCGGCAGCGCAGGTCGAGGGCCTGAAGGAGTCGCTCGCGCAAAAACGGCGCGAGTTCGACGCCATGTTCGAGGCGAAGAGGAAGAAGCTCACGCAGGGCGACGAGCTGCCGCCCGGCGTGCTGAAGATGGTCAAGGTGTATGTGGCGGTCAAGCGGCGCCTGCAGCCCGGCGACAAGATGGCGGGGCGTCACGGCAACAAGGGCGTGATCTCCAAGATCGTGCCGGTCGAGGACATGCCGCACATGGCCGACGGCACGCCGGTGGACCTGGTGCTCAACCCGCTCGGCGTGCCCTCGCGGATGAACGTCGGCCAGATTCTGGAGACGCACCTCGGCTGGGCGGCGAAGGGCCTCGGGCTGAGGATCGGCGAGCTCATCAAGCAGCAGCAAAAAATCGTTGAAATCAAGAAAATCATCGAGCGAATCTACGGCGCGAGCGGCAAGGAAGAGGAACTCTCGAAGCTGAGCGACGAGGAAATGCTGCAGCTCGCGCACAACCTCAAGGAAGGCGTGCCGTTCGCGACGCCGGTGTTCGACGGCGCGGCCGAGGGCGAGATCAACGCCATGCTGGAGATGGCCGGCCTGCCGGTTTCCGGGCAGGTCACGCTCTACGACGGCCGTACCGGCGAGCAGTTCGACCGCCCGGTCACGGTGGGCTACATGCACATGCTCAAGCTCCATCACCTGGTCGACGACAAGATGCACGCGCGCTCGACCGGGCCGTACAGCCTGGTGACGCAGCAGCCGCTCGGCGGCAAGGCGCAGTTCGGCGGCCAGCGCTTCGGCGAAATGGAGGTGTGGGCGCTCGAAGCCTACGGCGCGGCCTACACGCTGCAGGAGATGCTCACGGTCAAGTCCGACGACATCACCGGCCGCACCAAGGTGTACGAGAACATCGTCAAGGGCGACCACAAGATCGACGCGGGCATGCCCGAGTCGTTCAACGTGCTGGTCAAGGAAATCCGCTCCCTTGGCATCGACATCGATCTGGAGAGGTACTGATGAAAGCGCTTCTTGAGCTCTTCAAGCAGGTCCAGCAGGACGAGGAGTTCGACGCGATCAAGATCGGGCTCGCTTCGCCCGAGAAGATCCGCTCGTGGTCCTATGGCGAAGTCAAGAAGCCGGAGACCATCAACTACCGGACCTTCAAGCCCGAGCGCGACGGCCTGTTCTGCGCCAAGATCTTCGGGCCGATCAAGGACTACGAGTGCCTGTGCGGCAAGTACAAGCGCCTGAAGCACCGCGGCGTGATCTGCGAAAAGTGCGGGGTCGAGGTCACCCTGGCGAAAGTCAGAAGGGAAAGGATGGGCCATATCGAGCTGGCGAGCCCGGTGGCGCACATCTGGTTCCTCAAATCGCTGCCCTCTCGCCTTGGGCTTGTCCTGGATATGACGCTCCGGGATATCGAGCGCGTGCTGTACTTCGAGGCTTACGTGGTCACCGATCCGGGCCTGACGCCGCTCAAGCGCTGCCAGCTCCTCACCGAGGACGACTATCTCGCCAAGGTCGAGGAGTTCGGCGACGACTTCTCCGCGGCGATGGGCGCCGAGGGCATCCGTGCGCTGCTGCGCTCGCTCGATCTCAACAAGTCGCTCGACGAGCTGCGCAAGGAGCTCGAGGCCACCTCGTCCGACGCCAAGATCAAGAAGATCGCCAAGCGCCTGAAGGTGCTGGAGGGCTTCAAGCAGTCGAACATCAAGCCCGACTGGATGATCATGGAGGTGCTGCCGGTGCTGCCGCCCGAGCTGCGCCCTCTGGTCCCCCTGGACGGTGGTCGTTTTGCCACCTCGGACCTGAACGATCTCTACCGGCGCGTCATCAACAGAAACAATAGATTAAAAAGATTGCTCGAGTTAAAAGCGCCGGAAATCATCGTGCGCAACGAGAAGCGCATGCTGCAGGAGGCGGTCGATTCGCTGCTCGACAACGGCCGCCGCGGCAAGGCGATGACCGGGGCCAACAAGCGCCCGCTCAAGTCGCTCGCCGACATGATCAAGGGCAAGGGCGGGCGCTTCCGCCAGAACCTGCTCGGCAAGCGCGTCGACTATTCCGGCCGCTCGGTGATCGTGGTCGGCCCGCAGCTCAAGCTGCACCAGTGCGGGCTGCCGAAGAAGATGGCGCTCGAGCTGTTCAAGCCTTTTATTTTTAATAAATTGGAATTGCTGGGACTGGCTACGACCATCAAGGCGGCCAAGCGCCTGGTCGAGCAGGAAGTGCCCGAGGTCTGGGACATCCTCGAGGAGGTGATCCGCGAGCACCCGGTGCTGCTCAACCGCGCGCCGACCCTGCACCGTCTGGGCATCCAGGCGTTCGAGCCGGTGCTGATCGAGGGCAAGGCGATCCAGCTGCATCCGCTGGTGTGCGCGGCGTTCAACGCGGACTTCGACGGCGACCAGATGGCGGTGCACGTGCCGCTGTCGCTCGAGGCGCAGATGGAGGCGCGCACCCTGATGCTCGCCTCGAACAACGTCCTCTCCCCGGCCAACGGCGAGCCGATCATCGTGCCCTCGCAGGACATCGTGCTGGGGCTGTACTACGCCACGCGCGAGCACGTGAACGCCCCGGGCGAGGGCATGAGCTTCTCCGACCTTGCCGAAGTACACCGCGCCTACGATTCGCGCCAGGTGGACCTGCATGCCAAGGTCTGGGTGCGCATCAAGGAAAAGGATGTCGCCGAGGACGGCGAGATCAGCGAGAGGGTGACGCGCTACGAGACGACCATCGGCCGCGCGCTGCTCTCCGAGATCCTGCCCGCCGGGCTGCCCTTCGAGCTGCTCAACAAGCCGCTCAAGAAAAAGGAAATCAGCCGCCTGATCAACGCCGCGTTCCGCCGCTGCGGGCTGCGCGAGACGGTGATCTTCGCCGACAAGCTGATGCAGGCCGGGTTCGGCATCGCCACGCGCGCCGGAATCTCGTTCGGCGTGCAGGACATGACCATCCCGGCGCAGAAGCAGGAGCTGATCAAGTCGGCCGAGACCGAAGTCAAGGAGATCGAGAACCAGTACACGTCAGGCCTGGTGACCGCTGGCGAGCGCTACAACAAGGTGGTCGACATCTGGTCGCGCTGCGGCGAGCAGGTGGGCAAGGTGATGATGGAGCAGCTCGGCTCCGAGGAGGTCGAGAACCGCCACGGCAAGAAGGTGAAGCAGGAGGCGTTCAACTCGATCTACATGATGGCCGACTCGGGGGCGCGCGGCTCGGCGGCGCAGATCCGGCAGCTCGCCGGCATGCGCGGGCTGATGGCCAAGCCCGACGGCTCGATCATCGAGACGCCGATCACGGCCAACTTCCGCGAGGGATTGAACGTGCTGCAGTACTTCATCTCGACGCACGGCGCTCGCAAGGGCCTCGCCGATACCGCGTTGAAAACTGCCAACTCCGGCTACCTGACCCGCCGGCTGGTCGACGTCACCCAGGACCTGGTGGTCACCGAGGACGATTGCGCGACGCAGAACGGCGTTTCGATGAAGGCGCTGGTGGAGGGCGGCGAGGTGGTCGAGGCGCTGAAGGAGCGCATTCTCGGGCGCGTGCTGGCCACCGACCTGCCGCATCCCGAGACGCAGGACGTGCTGTTCGTGGCGGGGACGCTGCTCGACGAGGACGCGGTCGACGCGATCGACAATCTCGGCATCGACGAGGTCAAGGTGCGCACTCCCTTGAGCTGCGACACCCGCTGGGGTGTGTGCGCTAAATGCTACGGGCGCGACCTCGGACGGGGGTCGCTGGTCAACGTCGGCGAAGCGATCGGCGTCATCGCGGCGCAGTCGATCGGCGAGCCGGGCACGCAGCTGACGATGCGGACCTTCCACATCGGCGGCGCGGCATCGCGCACCGCGGTGCAAAGTCACGTCGAGGCCAAGTCGTCCGGAACGGTCCGCTTCACGCCCACCATGCGCTATGTCAGCAATGCCAAGGGCGACAAGGTGGTGATCTCGCGCTCGGGCGAAATCATCATTGCGGATGACAACGGCCGCGAGCGGGAGCGACACAAGGTGCCCTACGGCGCCACGCTGCAGGTCAGCGACGGCGACAGCGTGCGCGCGGGCAAGACGCTCGCCAACTGGGACCCGCACCACCGGCCGATCATTACCGAGTACGCCGGGACGGTGAAGTTCGAGCACGTCGAGGAAGGCTCTACCGTCGCCAAGCAGATCGACGACGTGACCGGCCTCTCGACCCTCGTCGTCATCGACGCGAAGCGGCGCACCACGGCCGCCAGCAAAGGACAGCGGCCCTCGGTCAAGCTGATCAACGAGGCGGGGGAAGAAGTGCGCATCGCTGGTACTGACCACGCCGTCAATATCAGCTTCCCGGTGGGCGCGGTCATCGCCGTGCGCGACGGCCAGCAGGTGCAGGTCGGCGAAGTGCTGGCGCGCATTCCGCAGGAGGTCTCGAAGACGCGCGACATCACCGGCGGCCTGCCGCGGGTGGCGGAGCTGTTCGAGGCGCGCTCTCCCAAGGACGCGGGCATCCTCGCCGAGGTGACCGGCACCGTCAGCTTCGGCAAGGACACCAAGGGCAAGCAGCGCCTGGTGATCACCGATCTCGACAAGCAGGAGCACGAGTACCTGATCGCCAAGGACAAGCATCTGCTGGTGCACGACGGCCAGGTGGTGAACAAGGGCGAGATGATCGTCGATGGCCCGGTGGATCCGCACGACCTGCTTCGTCTCCTCGGCGTGGAGGAGCTCGCCCGCTACATCATCGACGAGGTGCAGGACGTCTACCGCCTGCAGGGCGTGAAGATCAACGACAAGCACATCGAGGTGATCGTGCGGCAGATGCTGCGGCGGATCGAGATCGACGAGCCGGGCGACACGCCGTTCATCCAGGGCGAGCAGGTGGAGCGCGCCGAGCTGCTCGAGGAGAACGAGAAAGCGGAGAAGGAGGGCAAGAAGCCGGCGACCTTCCGCTACATGCTCCTTGGCATCACCAAGGCGTCGCTCTCTACCGACTCGTTCATCTCGGCGGCCTCCTTCCAGGAGACGACGCGGGTGCTGACCGAGGCGGCGATCATGGGCAAGCGCGACGAGCTGCGCGGCCTGAAGGAGAACGTGATCGTCGGCCGCCTGATCCCGGCGGGCACCGGCCTCGCGTACCACAACATCCGCAAGGCACAAGCCGCCGAGCCGGTCCTCGCAGAAGTACCGGTGAGTGCGCCCGAGACGCCGCCTGCGGAGGCCGCCACTACCGCGGCGGGAGGCAGCTAAGCCCGGTTTTCAGCCTTTACCCCGCAAAAGCGCCCGGCAGGGCGCTTTTTTTTGGTGTCAACAATCGACGCGATGTGAACCACTTCACGAGGTAGCATTCGCATGCACTTGATATATTGGCAATATTCTATAGACTAGCAGCACTGAGGAAGGGAGCAGGCGGTATGCAGCGAGCTCAGCGGGGCTTCACACTGATCGAGCTGGTCATGGTGATCGTGATTCTCGGCATCCTGGCGTCGATCGCCGTGCCGCGATATCTCAACCTGAGCACTGATGCGTCGGCCGCTGCTCGCGAGGGCGTCAGGGGGAGCCTCAACTCGGCGATCCAGATCGTGCGCTCGAGATGGCTCGCGAAGGGGGCGACACCCGGGGGGACGGTGACGCCCGACGGCGGCACGCCGATCACGATGAGTGCCACCGGCTACCCGGACGTCGGCGCCGGCCTGACGTACAAGGACGCAGCCAGCTGCGCGACGCTGGTCGGCAGCCTGCTCGGCGGGGCTACCCCGAGCAGCGCGGCGAGTTGCACTGGCGTGACCGTGCCCTTGCGCACCGGTTTTTCCGCGGGCGCTTGCCAGGTGTATTCATGCCCGACCGACTTCCCGACGCCGATCGCTTTATCCGCTAGCAGCGCGCAGTAATGAGCCCGCGGCCGCTCGCCAGACGCCGGGGATTCACCCTCCCCGAGCTGGTGATGGTGATCGTGGTCATCGGCATCCTCGCCGTGGTGACCGCCCCGCGCTTCATCTCCTGGAAGGGCTTCGCCTCGCGCGGCTTCTACGATGAAGCGCAGGCCGTCGTGCGCTATGCCCAGAAAACGGCGATCGCGTGGCGGCGCTCGATCGTCGTGTGCGTATCGGCGACCGAGATCAGAGCGATCTCGAACATCGACTGCGCGGCACCGGTCACGCTGATGCATCCGACGACGGGCGGGGAGCTGAAGTCGCAGCCGCCGGCCGGCGTCACGCTTTCGCCGGTGGGGAGCTTCAGCTTCGACGCCTTGGGGCGCCCCGTCCCCAACGCTGCGGTGACCATTACCCTGACCAGCACCATCACCGACGACCCGGCGCGGCAGATCGTGGTCGCGTCCGAAACCGGGTATGTGTCTCGCTGAGGCGCGGGCGGGATGTCGCCCGCCCAGCGCCGAGCACGGAATATCGCTGGTCGAGCTGATCGTGTTCATCGTGATCGTCAGCGTCGCAGTCGCCGGCGTGCTCGGCGCGCTGAGCATGGCAACGCGCGCCAGCGCAGACCCCTTGATCCAGAAACAAGCGCTCGCGATCGCCGAGGCGCTGCTCGAGGAAGTGCAGCTCCAGCCCTTCACCTATTGCGATCCCGATGACCCCAATGCGGCCACCGCGCTGAATACGGCAGGATGCACGGCCGGAGGCGCCGAAGCCATCGGTCCGGAACTCTCCGCGCCGTACGGGCTGGAAACCCGGACCGGCGCGACGACGCCGTTCGACAACGTGAACGATTACCACGGCTATAGCATGAGCGGCATCACTGACATTACAGGAACGGCCATTACCGGACTCGAGAATTACATAGCTAGCGTCACCGTCGCCAATCAGGCGTTGGGGACGATTCCGGCAAGCGACTCGCTTCTCATCACGGTGACCGTGACCGGGCCGCCGGGCAGCAACACCACCGTGGTTCTAGACGGCTACCGCGTGCGCTACGCGCCCAATGCCCTGCCTTAACCTCAACCATTCAGCAAGGAGCCGCGCACGCGGCGTGACGCTGATCGAGATGGTCATCGTCATCGCGATCACTGCAATTATCGCCGCCGCCGTTTCAGTCTTCATCAGCCGGCCGGTCGAGGGCTACGCCGATGCTGCGCGCCGCGCCGAGATGAGCGACATCGCCGATACCGCGCTGCGACGCATGACGCGCGACCTGCGAACCGCGCTTCCCAACAGCATCCGCATCACATGCGTTCCATCAGGCTGTGCCGCGGGCAGTGTCTATTACCTCGAGTACTTGCAGAGCAGCGGCGGCGGGCGCTATCGGGCGCAAGTGGACAGCAGCGGTGCGGGCCTTCCCCTCGACTTCACGGCTCCGGCTGCCTCGTTTGACGTCATCGGCACGATGCCGACTTTAGCGGCTGGCGATTCGATCGTGATCTACAACCTCGCTCCCAGCGGCACCACCGCGAATGCCTATGTCGGCGACAACCGCGGGGCCTACTCGAGCAACACCGCGACCGCGATCACGCTTTCGCCGGCGTTCAAGTTCCCGTATCCCTCCCCGGGCAAGCGCTTCCAGGTGGTCCAGTACGCGGTCACCTATGCCTGCAATCCGGGCACAGGCGAGCTGCGGCGTTACTGGAGCTACGGAATCGTGGATCCGCAGCCCACTCCGCCTGTGACTCCCAACAACTCGCTGCTCGCGAGCAATGTTGCCGACTGCAGCTTCACCTATGCGACGAGCGGTGCCGCGCAGCGGGAAGGCGTTTTGACATTGACCTTGAAGATCGCGCAGAGCGGCGAATCGATACAACTTTTTCAGCAGGTGCACGTCAGCAATGCGCCTTGAACGTCAAACGGGGTTCAGCATCATCGCCGCGATTTTCCTCCTGGTGGTGCTGGCGCTGCTCGCCGCGCTCATCGCCTCGGTGACGGGAATGCAGCAGTCGAGCGGCCAGCTCGACTTGCAGGGCGTGCGGGCGTACCAGGCTGCGCGCGCCGGGATGGAATGGGCCGCGTACCAGGTGCTCGATCCCAACGACGCGATTCCGGCGTGTGGGCTGGCGGCCTGCCCTGCGTCGCCGCAGAATCTTCCCGCGCTTGCTGGATCATTATCGGGATTCACCGTGACCGTGACTTGCACGCAGACTGCGAACACCACGGAGGGAAACCGCAACCTGCGCGTGTTCCAGATCGTGGCGACGGCGTGCAATCAAGGCGGAAGCTGTCCCGCCGCCGCGCCGACCAGCGACTACGTCGAGCGCCAGGTGCAGGCGTCGGTGGCCAAATGCAAAGATTCCACAGCGGCAGCGCCGCGCTGCTCGTGCGGGTGAGGCGCCGGCACAAAGTTTTGCGGAGGCTCTGAACATTTATTACAGGCCAGTTGGGGATTTCTTACAGGCCAGGGCGGGGAGGGTATGGAAGCATGAAGAGATGACGATGAACGCTACGCGAACCACCCTGAGGCAAGCGCCGTCGCGCTGGCAGCGCGGGATCGTGCGCGCCGTGCTGCTGGTGGGCGCGCTCGCCGGCATGACGCTCGTCAGCACCGCGCATGCGCAGATCGCTTATCGGAGCTCAGCCTCCGCGTTCACCACCAGCGGCGCGCCCACGACCCCCGCGTATCGCTCCGCGGCTTGGGGAATGCTGAAAACGGGACCGGCCCGCTTCTACATTTCAGCCACGAACAACCCCTACAACCCTACGCTACGAGGCAACTGGCGGGACGGCACCGCTATTTACACGAAGAAGATGCTTGACCGCACCCACGCGGCCTGTAGCTGCGGTGGAACAGCGGCGAGACAGCTAAATGATATTAACCCTGGGCACGTCCTGCTGGGCCAGTTCGTCAGCGACCCGCTGCCGACGGCCCAGACTATTTCCGGCACGCTGAACTGGGTAATCGCGGATTACATCAGTGCGAACCAGAGCGCCTATTCGCAGCTTCATGTTTACGTCATGAGGGACACGGACACAGTTGTGGGGACCTTGCTCAGCAACTACGCGGAAGGGTCGCCCTCCGGGACCAAATGGGCGGCGTCGTACACGGGGGTCGGACCTGCGGGTGGCACGGCCAAAGCCCTGACCTCGGTGGCCGCCCAAGCGGGCGACCGAATCGTCATCGAGTGGGGCTTCGTCGACTACAACCTCACGAAAGATACGGGAGGGCTCAGTTTCAGCGCCTACGGTACTGACTTGGCCGTAGGTGGGGCCGGTACTTCGGGGACCTCCTGGTTCGAGTTCAGCCAGGACCTGTTCGGCAGTTCGATTCCCAAGCCGAACGGCACGGTGGCTGGCGACGTGATGATCGCCTCCATCTCCGTGGCGCCAAACACAGCGACGATTACGCCGCCCTCAGGGTGGACACTGGTTCGGCGCGTAGACAACACCTCGGCAACGCCGAGCTCGATGGCTATCTATTGGCGTGCCGCGGACGCGAGCGACTCGAGCGTGACGGGCTACACCTGGAGCGTTTCCGGCGCGACGACCGCCATCGGCAGCATTCAATCGTTCTCCGGCGCCGACACCGCGAACCCGATTGACGTCGAGAACGGTCAGGCCACAGCGAGCGGAACTGCCCATGCGACGCCCAGCGTGACTACTACGGGAGCCAACAGACTGCTCGTCGCTTCCTATCAGGTTGCTGCGGGCACCAGCAGCTGGTTGTCCCCCACGGGGATGACCCGAAACATGCAAACCGCCTCGCCGTACACCGCCGGCATAACCTCTGCCAGCTGCACCGTGCTGCAAGCGACGGCGGGGGCCACCGGCACAAAGACGGCGACCTCGGCAGCCTCGGCTCCGGGCGCCACCCATATCCTCGCGCTGCGTGGCAGCAGTGGCGCCGCGTCGAACACTCTCACGATCAACAAGCCTGCAGGCGTGGCGCAGAACGACGTGATGATCGCGTCGGTTGCCGTCGGGCCTAGCACAGTCGCCATCACGCCGCCTGCGGGCTGGACGCTGGTGCGGCGCACGGACAACTCGAGTGGCACCAGCAACTCACTTGCGGTCTACAGACTGCTCGCGGGCGCAGCCGAGCCGGCGAGCTACAGCTGGACATTTTCGCCGAGCAACACCGGCGCGGCCGGGGGGATCATGGCATTCTCCGGCGCCGATCCCGTGCTCGAAACCGATAGCGGGGTGAACACCGCCTCGGGCACCTCCTCCGCGACGGCGAGCGTGACCACGGCGCTCGCTAACACCATGATCATCACGTCGCACGGCATCGGCAGCTCGAGTACCTGGACGCCGCCCGGGGGCATGAGTGAAACGGTCGACGCGACCGGAGGCAGCGCGGCGCTGGAAATGAATTATGTACTGCAAGTCGCTGCCGGCGCGAGCGGCGCGAAGACCGCCACCGCGACGGTGGCAGGTACAGGCAATGCGCACATCATCGCGCTGCGGCGCGTGCTGGGGAGCTTCAATGCGTTTGAAACCTCCACTGCCGCGGGCGCGATTACCGGTGTGCTCAAGACGAAGCTCGCCGGCACATCGGCCAGCGCCGCCGTCGCCGCGTTGAATGCGGCGAAATCCGCGGTCGCGATCACTTACGTCGGAACGATGAGGGTCGAGATACTCGACGCGAGCGATAACTCCGCAGCGATCGACGCCAACGGCTGCCGCTCCACGTGGACGGTGATCCCGGGACTCACCCAGGATATGACCTTTACGGCCGCCGACAACGGACGCAAGAACCTGACTGGAACGATATCCAATTCCTATCGCGATGTTCGCTTGCGCATGACTTCCCCGGCCGGCGCGCCAGACAGTATCGGTTGCTCAACCGACAATTTCTCGGTCCGGCCGCTGGCGTTTTCGAGCGTGACTTCGAACATGACCAACAGCGGGACGGCGGGCGCGCCGGTGACCAGCGCAGGCGGCGGCTTCACCCTCACGGCGGTCGCGATCGCGGGCTACAACGGCACGCCGACCATAGACAACACCAAGATCACGGCGCACGCGGGCGCGGTCCAGACCGGCAGCGTGGCGGGCTCCTTCGGCGCCGCGACTCCCGCGACCGGCACCGCGACCGGCTCGACATTCACTTACAGCGAGGTCGGCAATTTCACCATCGGGGTGAACGGTGTGTACGACAGCACGTTCACCGCGGTGGACGCGCCGGGCACGGAATGCACCAACGATTTCTCCAACACGCTGGTCGGCGGGAGCTACGGCTGCAGCTTTGGCAACAGCGTGGCTTCCGCCGCGGTCGGCCGCTTCAGGCCCGACCACTTCATCGTGACGTTGGGCACGTTGACCAACCGGCAAGCGCTCGGTTGTGCGGCCTCGACCTACACCTACGAGGGCGAGCAGTTGCGGGTGACTTTCGCGCTGACCGCGCGCAACGGGCTTGGGACGCCTGCGATCACTCAGAACTACACGACAGCCAGCGGCTTCGCCAAGCTCGATGGCACGGTGTACGCGAATTTCGGTTTCGGGGCGGTGGACCTGGCCGACGCGACCCCGCCATTGGCAGCTACCGCGCTCACCGCGAGAGTTGCGTCCGGCACTTCGAGCGGGACCTGGGTGGGTGGAAGCGGCAGCTTTACCGTGGATCTTTCGGTGAGCCGGGCCTCTCCGGACGGGCCGTTCGAGTCGTTCCGGCTGGGCGTCCTTCCCGCTGACACGGATGGGGTCACGCTGCGAGCCGCCGATCTCAACCTGGACACCAGTGTCCCCGCAGATAGCAACGACCGGGTCCTGCTGGGCAGCAGCAAGATCCGCTTCGGCCGGCTCGCGCTCAGGAATGCGAGCGGCTCGCAGCTCGTGCGGCTGCCGGTCCCGCTCGAGACGCAATACTGGAACGGCACGGCGTTCATCACTAATGACGCAGACAACTGCACGACGCTCGCGACCAATAACGTGGCGATGAGCAACTTCACCAGCAACCTGGCCGCGTGCGAGACCGCGAATACCGCGGTGAGCGCGTTCGCCAGGGGCCGTAGCATCCTGACCCTCGCCGCGCCGGGCAGCGCCAACAACGGCAGCGTCGACCTTGCGGTGAACCTAGGCTTGGCAAGCAGCGGCACCACGTGCACGAGCGTCGGCCCGAGCACCGTCCCCGCCGCAGGCGCCAACGGGGCGTACCTGCAGGGCAACTGGGCCGGCAGCGGTGTCTACAATGTGAACCCCTCTGCCCGGGCGACGTTTGGGGTCTACAAGGGCTCCGACGAAGTCATCTTCATCCGGGAAAATTTCTGAACGCTGCGCGAACCACCCTGAGGCAAGCGCTGCCGCGCTGGCAGCGCGGCATCTTGCGCGCCGTGCTGCTGACGGGCGTGCTCGCCGGCATGACGCTCGCCAGCACCGCGCATGCGCAGATCGCTTATCGGAGCTCAGCCTCCGCGTTCACCACCAGCGGCGCGCCCACGACCCCCGCGTATCGCTCCGCGTCTACTGGTTTGCTGCAAACGGGACCGGCCCGCTTCTACATTATACCCACGAACAACCCCTACAACCCTACGCTACGAGGCAACTGGCGGGACGGCACCGGATCTCCCGTGAAGAAAAAGCTTTCCCGCAACAAGGTGGGCAGTACCAGCGCTGGATCAGCTACGAGAACCCTTAACGACATTAATCCCGGGCATGTCCTGGTCGGCCAGTTCGTCAGCGACCCGCTGCCGACGGCCCAGACTATTTCGGGTACGCTGAACTGGGTAATTGCGAGCAACCAAAACAATGCGGCCCTGAACGCCTATTCGCAGCTTCATGTTTACGTCATGAGGGACACGGACACAGTTGTGGGGACCTTGCTCAGCAACTACGCGGAAGGATCGCCCTCCGGGACCAAATGGCCCACCACAACTGCGGGGGTCGGACCTGCGGGTGGTACGGCCAAAGCTCTGACCTCGGTGGACGCCCAAGCGGGCGACCGAATCGTCGTCGAGTGGGGCTTCGTCGACAACAACCTCACGAAGGATACGGGAGGGCTCAATTACAGCGGCTACGGTACTGACTTGGCCGCAGGTGCCGCCTACACTACGGGCACCTCGTGGTTCGAGTTCAGCCAGGACCTGTTCGGCAGTTCGATTCCCAAGCCGAGCGGCACGGTGGCGGGCGACGTGATGATCGCCTCCATCTCCGTGACGCCGTATACGGCAACCATCACGCCACCCGCGGGATGGACGCTCGTGCGGCGGGTCGACAACACAACGGCTACCACTAGCTCGCTCGCCATCTATTGGCGTGCGGCCGACGCGAGCGATTCAAGCGTGTACGGCTACACCTGGAGCGTTTCCGGCGCGACGAACCCCGTTGGCACCATTGAATCGTTTTCCGGCGCCGACACGGCGAACCCGATCGATGTTGAGAACGGTCAGCAGACAGCGAGCGGAACTGCCCAGGCGACGCCCAGCGTGACTACTACGGGAACCAACAGACTGATCGTCACTTCCCACGAGTTTGCTGTGGGCGTGAGCTCCTTCACCGGCTTTCCCACGGGGATGACGCAAAGCGTGCTAACCGCCTCGCCGTACACCGCCGGCATAACGTTGTCGCACTTCTACGTGCTGCAAGCGACGGCGGGGGCCACCGGCACAAAGACGGCGACCTCGGCAGCCTCGGCTCGGGGCGCCACCCATATCCTCGCGCTGAAGGGCAGCAGCGGTGCCGCGTCGAACACGCTCACGATCAACAAACCTGCAGGTGTCGCGCAGAACGACGTGATGATCGCCTCCATTGCGGTGGGCCCGAGCACTGTGACCATTACGCCGCCTGCGGGCTGGGCGCCGGTGCGGCGCACGGACAACTCGAGTGGCACCAGCAATTCGCTTGCGGTCTACAGCCTTCTCGCGGGCGCATCCGAGCCGGCGAACTATAGTTGGACATTTTCGCCGAGCAACACCGGCGCGGCCGGGGGGATCATGGCATTCTCCGGCGCCGATCCCGTGCTCGAAACCGATAGCGGGGTGAACACCGCCTCGGGCACCTCCTCCGCGACGGCGAGCGTGACCACGGCGCTCGCCAAGACCATGATCATCACGTCGCACGGCATCGGCAGCGCGAGTACCTGGACGCCGCCCGGGGGCATGAGTGAAACGGTCGACGCGACCGGAGGCAGCGCGGCGCTGGAAATGAACTACGTATTGCAAGGGACCGCAGGCCCGAGCGGCGCGAAGACCGCCACCGCGACGGTCGCAGGCACGGGCAATGCGCACATCATCGCGCTGCGCCGTGTGCTGGGAAACTTCAATGCGTTTGAAACCACAACCGCGGCTGGAGCGACCGGCGGTGTAATCAAGACCAAGGTCGCCGGCAGCACGGTGAGCCTCGCGACCATCTCCAAGAATGCGGCGAGCAACGCCGTTGCCACGACTTTCGTCGGAACGGTGAAAATCGAGGTGCTCAATGCGAGCGATAACTCAGGCGCGCTCGATGCCGTCACCGGCTGCCGCTCCACGTGGACGCTGATCCAGGCGCTCAGTCCTGATACCACCTTTGCGGCGGCCGACAACGGACGCAAGAACATAAGCTTCTCGGTGCCCGACGCCTATCGCGATGTGCGCCTGCGCATGACTTCCCCGCCCGCTGGCGGACCCGACGTGATCATCGGTTGCTCGAGCGACAATTTCGCCATGCGACCGAATCAGTTCACGAGCATCTCGTTCAAAGACAACGACTGGGTGACCGCCAACACCTCGGGCCCGGGGCGCACGCTGAATAACCTCAGCGTACCCGGCGGCAACGTGCACAAGGCCGGGCAGCCCTTTACCGTGAGCGCAACCGCGGTGAACGGTGCTGCGACCCCTGCCACGACCACCAACTACACCGGATCGATAACCGGCGCGACGCTCAGCGCCTGCGTCGGGACTGCGTGTGTCGCCAGTCCCTCGGGCACCTTGACCGTAGGCGCCGGGAGCGTCGCTGCGGGGGTGTTCACTTCGCACGTTGCCACTTACAGCGATGTCGGCGCAATTGCGGTGACGCTCGTCGATTCAAGTTTCGCGGACGTGGACCTCGCCGACTCGACCGCGGCCGAGCGCGAGATCAAGTCAGCCGCCCCCACCAATTGGGGACGCTTCGTGCCCGATCACTTCGCGGTTTCTCTCAACGCGCCGAAGTTCGCCACCGGCTGCGCGTCGGGCGACTTCACCTACGTCGGTCAGCCCTTCAACTACTCCACCTTTCCCGGCGACGTGCCGCCGGTCATCACCGTGACGGCGCAGAATTCAAGCAACGGCACTACCGCGGCCTACGCCGGCGCGCTAATGCAGATCACCAATGCGAGCCTCACCCCCGGCACTCAGGCAGCGCGCTACTCGCGCTTCGATGCTCTCGGCGGGGGCGCTACGCCTGCGCTCGATCCCGCGAGCTTGCCGGCGACAACGGCCGATCCGACCATCGGGACATTCACCGCGGGCGTTGGCACGCTCACCTTCAGCTCCGGCAGCACCGGACTCGCCTTCGCTCGCGTCACAGCGGTCAGGCCATTCGATGCCGATATAAGCCTGGCGATCAATGTAATCGACGCCGATGGCGTGGAATATGCGAGCAACCCGGCGCGTTTCGGCGCCGCGACCGCCGGCAACGGCATCGCTTTCACGGACGGCAACGCGTTGACCCCGAACGACAAGCAGATGCGTTTCGGGCGCCTCGCGCTCAGGAATGCGAACGGCTCGCAGCTCGTGCCGCTGCCGGTGCAGGTGGAAGCGCAATATGCGGTGACGGCAGGCGCCGGTATCGTATTTATCACCAACAAAGACGATGGCTGCACTTCGCTTGCGAACAACAACGTGCAGATGAGCGGCTTCACCGCGAACCTTGCGGCCTGCCAGACCGCGATAACCGGGGGCGGTGCGCTTAGCTCGGGACGCATAAGGCTGCTCCTTCCGCCACCTGGCAACGCGAATAACGGCAGCGTGCTCCTCACCGCCAACCTCAGCGCGGCAGCAAGCGGGCAGGCCTGCACCGCCATTAATAGTGGCACACCCATTGTCCCGGCGGCCGGCGCGGACAAGACCTACCTCCGAGGCAACTGGGCGGGCTCCGCTACTTACGCGGATAACCCAAGCGCCCGCGCCACCTTCGGCACGTTCAAGGGCTCGGACGAAGTCATCTTCATCCGGGAGAACTTCTAGTTCTTATCCGGCGCCCCGGGAAAGAGCGAGCATCTTGAGCGCGAGCACGAACTCCGTCGTATCTTCTCCGGCCCCGCTCAGCCGCTCGATCTCGGCTTCAAGCTCCGGCTGCGTGAATTCGGCGGATCGCACGAGCTGCCCGTTCTTTTTCTTCCAATAGAAGTATGCTTTTGGCAGTGCCTTCTCCCGCGGCCCGTGTTCAGGTTCGTGCCCGACCTTCCAGGTCAATTCTTCATCCACTCTGCGCGCTCCCATAGCTCCCCGTGATTTCGGAAACCCTTGACAGTGCAGCAGCTTAGAAGATCGCGCGCCGCGTGCGTGCGAATCGGCTTGGTGTTGACAACTTATTACCGTAACAGGGGAAGCAGGCCGAATATTCTTGACAGAGTTTTACGCATCGCCGGCGCTGCGCGGCGGGCCAAGCCTTGACCGACCCCTGCGGGAAGATGTAGCGATCGAACTACAAATTGCGGACACCCCGATAAATTCGGGGCCGCAGCCTCAAGAGATCTGGCCCACCCGAGCTATTGTTTGTCTCGCTTCTGTAACACACATCTGTCGTAAGCTTGGAGTAACGAAGCGGAACTATGTACAAGATCACCGCCGAACCGGGCTATCTCCGGGCGGAATTATTCGAACGGGAAACGGTAGAGGAAACGCGTGCCTTTCTTGACGCGGTGGTTCGCAATAATGCGACTCACCAGCGTTCTCGCGTCCTGATCCTGGTTCGTGCGTCGAAGTCAATATTCCAGGTTGTTGCGCACGGACTCATGGAATGCTTTGAAGAGCTGTCAGCGACGGTGCCAGGCCAGATCGCCCTGGTGGGCGATACCAGAGATCTGCGCCTGTCCCACGAGTACATCGAGGTGATTGCGCGACAGCGCGGGTTGAACGTGCGCAGCTTTCGGGACGAGGCGGCGGCACTTGCGTGGCTCAATGACCGGCGCCTGCAGCCCGATCGGCGTCAGCAACCTGAACGGCGTCACGAAGAGCGACGCGAGGCGAAGCTGGGGGGTCGTCAGGCCGTCCGGTGACCGCCGGGTGGAACGGCGCCCCCGCCGGTCATGGGCGTTACGTCGTTCGCCATCACCACGCAATTACGTCCCGCCGCCTTGGCCCGGTACAGCGCGGCGTCGGCGGCCTGCAGCACCGCCTGTCCGCTCTCGCCGTGATCGGGAAATATCGCGATGCCCACGGACAGGGTGACAGGACCAACGCGCCGCCCGTCACTTTCGATCTCAAGGTTCTGCACACCCAGGCATATTTTTTCGGCACGCTCCAGCATCGTACCGGGCGAGGCGTGCGCCATGACCAGCGCGAACTCCTCGCCGCCGTAGCGGCACAAGATATCCTCGCCGCGCGCGAGCGACAGCATGTGCTGAGCCACCGCGCGCAATACCGTGTCACCCGCCGCGTGGCCGAACATGTCGTTGCAGCGCTTGAAATGATCGATGTCGATCATCATCACGCCGAGAGACTGGTTGCCGCGCCGAGCGCGGCTCTCTTCGCGATCCAGCGACTCCTCCAGGTAGCCGCGGTTGTAAAGGCCGGTCAGCGCGTCACGCACAGCCCTGTCGTGCAGGCGGAGGTTTGCCTGCGTCAGCTCCCTTTCCGCCCATAACCGCTTGGTCACTTCCTGTTCCAGGGCGGACCTCGCGACTTCGAGCTGCTCGGTACGCTCGGTGGCGTGCTGCTCCAGCTGGGCGTTGAGCCGTTCCAGCTCCGCCACCCGCGAGTAGAGCTTGCCGGTCATCGAGCGTAAATACGTTTCGGCAGCGGTTGGCTCGGGCGATGGCTTTCCCGCCTGCGGTGGCGGCCCGGAGAGTGCGGCATCGATGAGCGCGAGCAGCGCCTCGGGCTCGGCGGGCTTGACGATGAGCTCCGATACCCCGCAAGCGAGCGCCAGTGCGCGCGCGTCGGCTTCCATGTAGGCGGCGGTCAGGAAAACCAGCCGCGGCCGGGCCGGGCCGGCTTGCGCGCGCAGAGACTGGGCCAACTGGCAACCGTCCATGTTCCCGACCAGGATGTCGGCGAGGACCAGGTCAGGTTTCTCAGCGCGGACGATGGCCAGCGCCTGCTCGCTGTCGGCGGCCTCGAGCACGCGGTGGCCGTGACCCCCGAGCAGCATTACCAGCCGGTGATTAGTGGTCTCCTCACCAACGATCACGATGGTGGCCATGACCCGCTCCGATCTTTCGCAGCGGGCATGTCGAGAAATGATGGCCGGCCTCAGTCCGTTCGGGCCCATTAGCGTCATAACCCGATCATGCACGAGCGAATTGGCGTTCGCCATGGCAATAGTGCGCGCTTGGCAGCGCGAACGGTTAGCGTTTTCTTTTCGATCTGTAGTTCCCCCACTACTCCAAATCGTTGGAGCGCTACCAAAAGATCAAGCTTGCGCGATAGTGAGCCACAGAGCCATGCCCTATTATGCTTTTTGTCCTGCGTGATCATTCCTCTCTAACTGGATCCACATAAATCTATGAGCAGCACAATACTCGTGGTCGAAGACGAACCGGAAATGCAGCAGCTGATCGCGGTCAATCTGCAACAGGCCGGATACCGCGCGCTGCGCGCAGCCAACGTTCCGGCGGCCGAAACGCTGATGCGCGAAGTGCGGCCCAACATGGTGCTGCTCGACTGGACGCTTCCCGAGACTCTCGGGGTGACGTTTGCGAGGCGGCTGCGCGGCGATCAGCGCACCGCGGATATCCCGATCATCATGCTGACCGCCCGCGCGCAGGAATCGGACAAGGTCACAGCCCTCGACGCCGGGGTAGATGACTACATCACCAAGCCTTTCTCGCTGCGCGAACTGCTGGCGCGCATCAGGGCCGTGATGCGGCGGTGCGCGCCCCAGCTTGGCGATGACGTCATCGAAATAGCCGGTCTGAAGCTCGAATCGGTCGTGCACCGGGCGAGCTGCGGCGGCCACGACATCGAGCTCGGGGACATCGAGTTCCGCATGCTGCATTTCTTCATGACTCACGCCGAACGCGTGTACAGCCGCGCTCAACTGCTCGACGAAGTCTGGGGCGACCGGGTCTTCGTCGAGGAGCGCACCGTGGACGTCCACATCCGCAGGTTGCGCCAGGCGCTCGCGCCGACCGGCCACGATCGGCTGATCGAGACGGTGCGCGGAACAGGCTATCGCTTCCGTCGTAACCCGGGCTGAGAGCTGCTTATGGCGGCGGCGCGCTATCAGTCCCTGCAACGGGACAAACCGCGTGCAGCGGATTTTCAGGAAGATCGGGGTATGCAAGCGGGGCCGGGCCCCGACGAAGTAACGCAGGGCTACGCGGCGGTGGCGCAGGTGCCGGCGCGGGTCGCGTTCCGCAGGGCTGGCCGCATGTCGGTGGGACGCGCCCAGCTGCTCAACGTGCTCGAGATGACGCTCGAACCGCTGGTCCTGGTGCTGTCGCTGTGGGGCGTGGCGCTGCTGATCGAAGGGCAGCTGCGCGCGCCCCACATGATCCTGGCATTGATCGTTTTCTCGCTGAGCTTCCCGAGCGAAGCGCGGCTGTCGCAGCCCGCCCGGCGCGCGATCAGGAACCTCCTGCTGGGATGGCTGGCGCTGTCGGGGCTGCTTCTGCTCTTCGGCTACGTCAGCGATCTGCTGCAGTATTTCGATCGCCGCACGCTGGTCGCCTGGTGGTGGGTGGCGCTCGCGTGCCAGGTCGGCTCGATACTGCTGCTGCGCTGGATCGCTCCGGCGGTCCGCGAGCTCGAGGGCGGGCGCAAGCGCGCGGTCCTGGCGGGGATGAACGAGCCCGGTGTCGAACTGGCCAGGCGCCTGAACGCCGATCGCTATTCGAGCATCCACGTGGTCGGCTTCGTCGATGATCGCGCGCGCGACCGCCTCACGGGGATCGATGATTTCTCGGTGCTGGGCAGCATTCAGGAGCTGCCGGAATTCGTCAAGAAAAACCGCATCGAGCTGGTCTATCTGGCCCTGCCGATGGCTTCGCAGCCGCGCATCCTGTCGCTGCTCGAGTCGCTGCGCGACACTACTGCCTCGGTGTATTTCGTCCCCGACATGTTCGTCACCGATCTGATCCAGGGGCGCATAGACTCGGTAAGCGGCATGCCGATCGTCGGGGTCTGCGATACGCCGTTTTCCGGCGTCGACGGCCTGGTCAAGCACGGGAGCGACGTCGTGCTGGCGCTCCTCATCCTCGCATTGATCTCGCCGCTGCTGCTGCTGCTCGCGCTGGCCGTCAAGCTGAGTTCACCCGGGCCGGCGATTTTCAGGCAGCGCCGCTACGGCCTCGACGGCGAAGAAATCGTCGTCTACAAGTTCCGCACCATGACCGTCACCGAGGACGGCGACACCATCAGGCAGTGCCGCCAGGCCGACGAGCGCGTGACGCGGCTGGGAGCCATCATGCGCAGGACCTCGCTCGACGAGCTGCCGCAGTTCATCAATGTCCTGCAGGGCCGCATGAGCATCGTCGGACCCCGGCCGCACGCCGTGGCGCACAACGAGATGTACCGCAAGCTGATCAGGGGCTACATGCAGCGGCACAAGGTCAAGCCGGGAGTCACCGGCTGGGCCCAGGTGAACGGCCACCGCGGGGAGACCGAGTCGCTCGCGCAGATGAAGTCGCGCATTGATTACGACCTCGACTACCTGCGCAATTGGTCGCTGCGCCTGGATCTGTACATCATCGCGAAGACGGTATGGGTGGTCCTCAGGGGCCAAAATGCGTATTGACGCGATCTGCTCATCGATGCGCGGCGAGCGATGACCCGAGTCGCGCTCATCGGCCTGGGCAAGATGGGTTTGTCGCATCTGGCGATCATCAGAACTCATCCGGATGCCGACCTGGTGGCGGTCTGCGACCCCACGGCTTACGTGCTGGATGTGCTGACCAAGCACACCGGGCTCAAAGGCTACGCAGACTATCGCACGCTCCTGGACGAGGAGGAGCTCGACGCAATCGTGATCGCCACACCCTCGCGGTTTCACGCCGAGATGGTGCAGGCCGCGCTTGAACGCGACATCCACGTGTATTGCGAAAAGCCGTTTTGCCTCGACGTCGCGGAGGGCCGGCGCCTTGCGCAGCTTGCTGAAGCCAAGGGGCTGGTCAGCCAGGTCGGCTACCACTTCCGGTTTGTCGCGGCATTTCAGGAGATGAAACGCCTGATCGATGCCGGAGTCCTCGGCCGGATCCATCACTTCCGCGCCGAGGCGTACGGCCCGGTCGTCCTGCGTCCGAACGGTTCCACCTGGAGAACCAGCCGGATCGAGGGCGGGGGCTGCCTGTACGACTATGCCTGCCACGCCATCGATCTGGTGCACTACCTGCTGGGGCGCCCCCCCGACGCGGTCGGGGGCACGGTGCTCAACCGGGTGCTGTCGCGAGACGTCGAGGACGAGGTGTACTCGACGTTCTTCTATGCCGACGGCAAAACCGGGCAGCTGGCGGCCAATTGGAGCGATGAGAGTTTCCGCAAGATGTCGGTCAAGGTAACCGTCTGGGGGTCCAACGGCAGGATCTGCGCGGACCGGCAGGAAGTCCAGGTCTACCTGCGCGAAATCGCGCGACAGGCGCCGGAGCTCGCTCCCGGGTGGAACGTGCGTTACACGACGGAGCTGACGAGCCCGGTGTGGTTCTATCTGCGCGGCGAGGAGTATTCGGCCCAGATCGACCACTTCATCCGGAGCGTCAAACAGCGCAATCCGAACACCCTGTGCACGTTCCGCGCCGCCGCCGAAGTCGACCGGGTGGCGGCGATGATGCTGAACGATGCGCAAGGCAGGAACGCCGGCCCCCTCGGCGCCGCCCGGGACCTCCTGCATTAGGAGTCGGGATGCAGCGCATTTTATTCGGCGACAACCAGTTCTTCGGCGTGAATCACATGTCGGAGGACAAGGCCCGTGCCCAGGCGACGCGGTTCCCTACGACCGGGTCCGTCATCGAGGTGCTGGATGCCGCCTACGACGAAGGCATCAAGGTATTCATGTGCACGACGCACGAGCGGATCCGCGATGTCTGCGACTACATGCGCGCCAATACCGAGCGCTACAAGGACTTTCAGTTCTACCCCTGCATGCCCTACGGCGTGAAGTACGCCAACGCAGTCACTGAACACGGTGCTCTCGGCGCCTTGAAGATGTTTCTTCCGCAGGAGGGCGCGCTGGGCGCGATCCTGAGGAGCGGCGTAGCGCTCGCGAGGCGCGAGGTCAAAGACCTCGCCGAGCTTCTGATCGATGCCGAGATGAAGATGTTCGAGGGGCTGAGCACGCCAGTCATCTTTCTGCAGAACCTGGCGACCGATCTTCTCCTGGGGCTCGGGTTCAACGAGGCGTTTCGCATCTTCGCGGAGCACGTCAGGAACCGCTACCAGGCCGAGCCGGGCTTCATCACCATGAATCTGCCGAGGCTCCTGGACGTGCTGGAGGACCTCGGCCTCGAGAACCCGATCGTCTGCGCGAGCATCAACAAGATCGGCTTCCGCATGTGCGGCGGCATCGAGGCGTACGAGAAGGCCATTGCGACGCGCACGTTCCGGCCGATCGCGATGTCGGTGCTGGCTTCCGGGGCGATACCGCCGCGGGAAGCGCTGGAGTATGTGTGCAGGCAGAGCGGGATACGTTCCATCGTATTCGGCGCCTCCAGCCGGGCGAACATCCGCGAGACCAGGCAGTTGATCCGGGAGCTCAGCGCGCTGCAGCCCGCACCGCTGCGGGTGGCGCAGGGATGAAGACCATAGCGATCGTCGCGGGCGCCAGGCCGAATTTCATGAAAATTGCGCCTATCGCGCGCGCGCTGCGCGGCTCGGGCAATGGCCTGGCGTTCAGCATCGTTCACACCGGCCAGCATTACGACCACGAGATGAACGGGGTATTCTTCGAGGAGCTCGGAATTCCGCCGCCGGACATCTGTTTCGAATCCGGCGGCGGGTCGCACGCTCAGCAGACCGCGAAGATCATGCTCGCGTTCGAGCAGTACTGCCTGAGCGGGCGTGCCGACCTGGTTCTCGTGGTCGGCGACGTCAACTCCACCCTGGCCTGCTCGATCGTTGCCAAGAAGCAGCGCATTCCCGTTGCCCATGTCGAGGCCGGGCTGCGCAGCGGCGACATGGCCATGCCCGAGGAAATCAACCGCATCGTGACCGATTCGATCGCCGACCTGTTGTTCGTCAGCGAGCCGAGCGGCGTGAGCAACCTGCTGCGCGAGGGGAAAGCGCGCGAGCGGGTGTTCCACGTCGGCCAGGTGATGGTCGACAATCTCATCTATCAGCGCGACAAGCTCGCCGACGCGGATACGTCGCGCCTGTCTTCCTCGGCTTTGAAAGCGCGCTACTCGCGCTACGGGGTGGTGACGCTGCACCGGCCCTCCAACGTCGACGACCCCGCGACGTTCTCCCGGGTGGGCCATGCACTGCGTGAAATCTCGCAGGAGCTGCCCCTGATCTTCCCCGTGCATCCGCGCACCCGCGCAAATCTGCAGCGCTTCGAGATCGACCTTGGCCCGGAGGTCGTCCTGACGGCTCCGCTCTCCTACATGGAATTCCTGAATCTCTGGAAGGACGCGGTGGTGGCGCTCACCGATAGCGGTGGCCTGCAGGAGGAGACCACCGCCCTCGGCGTGCCGTGCATCACCGTGCGCGAGAATACCGAGCGGCCGATCACCGTCGACGAGGGCACGAACGAGGTGGTGGGCACGGACCCTGCCAGGATCAAGCAGGCGGCGGCCAAAGTGCTGCGCGGCGAGGGCAAGCAGGGGCGCCGGCCGCAGCTATGGGATGGGCGTGCCGCGGAACGCATCGTAGAAATCCTGCGGCGCGAATTGGCGTCTCACTAACCTGCCGGAACAGACCTTGGACCGTTTGCCAAAGCAAGCCTCACTGGTGGGTGCAGCAGGCGCATCCGCGGCCTCGCTCATCGAACGCTGCAGCAACCGTACGGCGCTGGTAGGCGTGATCGGCCTTGGTTACGTAGGGCTTCCGCTTGCGCTGCGCTTTTCCGAGGCCGGGTTTCGCGTGATCGGCTTCGACATCGACAGGGCCAAGGCCGAAGCGATCGCTTCCGGCAGAAGCTACTTCCTGCACATCCCGCATGCCGCGGTGGCGAGCGCCCGGGAACGCGGCTTTGATGCAACCGCTGATTTCTCGCGTGCCGCCAGCGCCGATGCCCTGATCATCTGCGTGCCCACCCCTCTTACGCCGTCCAGAGAGCCAGATCTCAGTTTCGTCGTCAACACCGTCGAGTCCATCGTGCCTCACCTGCGCTCGGGGCAGCTGATCTCGCTGGAAAGCACCACCTACCCCGGCACCACGGAGGAAGAACTAAGGCCGCGAATCGAGAAGCGCGGCTTCAAGGTGGGCGAGGATATCTTCCTGTGCTTTTCGCCCGAGCGCGAGGACCCCGGCAACCCGGATTTCACGACGCGCAACATTCCCAAGATCTGCGGCGGATCGACCCCCGCCTGCCTCGAGGTCGGCATCGCGCTGTACGGCCAGGCGGTGGACCGGGTCGTGCCGGTGAGCTCCACGCGGGCCGCGGAGATGACCAAGCTCCTGGAGAACATCCACCGCGCGGTCAACATCGGCCTGGTCAACGAAATGAAAATCATCGCCGACCGGATGGACATCGACATCCTCGAGGTGATTCGCGCGGCCGCGACCAAGCCGTTCGGCTTCGTGCCCTATTACCCCGGACCGGGACTCGGCGGCCACTGCATACCGATCGATCCCTTCTACCTGACGTGGAAAGCGCGGCAGTACGGCTTGCACACGCGCTTCATCGAGCTGGCGGGAGAGATCAACAGCGCGATGCCCCACTGGGTGGTCGGCAAGGTCATCGAAGCGCTCAATGTGCAGCTGAAATCGGTCAATGGAAGCCGCATCCTGGTGCTGGGCATCGCCTACAAGAAGAATGTCGACGACATGCGCGAATCGCCCTCCGTCGAGCTGATCTCGCTGCTCATGGCGCGCGGCGCCCAGGTCGATTACGCCGACCCGCACGTGCCGGTGTTTCCCAGGATGCGCAACTATAAGCTCGACCTGAAAAGCGTGCCCGTCACCGCCGACAGCCTGGGCCGTTACGACCTCGTGCTGATTGCCACCAACCACGATGCGTTCGACTACGACATGATTCGCGAGCACGCCCGGCTCGTCGTTGACACGCGCGGCGTTTACCGGCAACCGGCACCGAACATCGTTCGTGCTTAGATCGTGAATGACCGTACGTGATGCAACCGGCCTCGCTCCCACGCCGCACACGCAAGACAAGAGTCGCGGCCCTGTCCTCAACGAGCATCCTGCGCCCCGACCTGGATCTGGCGACGCTCGCGCACGCATTCAGGGCGGCAAGGCCGTTTCATCATGTGGTCATCGCCGACTTCTTCGCGCCGGCAGTCGCGAGCCGGCTGGTCGAGGAGTTTCCGCGTTTCGATGCGCCCTTGTGGGCCCAGTACGACAACCCGATAGAGGTGAAGAAGACCTGCAATCACTGGGATCGTTTCCCGCAGACGACGTACATGGTCTTCGACTACCTGAACTCCCCGCGCTTCGTGTCGCAGGTCGCGGCCCTGGTCGGCTGCGAGCTATTTCCCGATCCCGGGCTGCACGGCGGCGGCTGGCATGCGCACGGACGCGGAGGCAAGCTCAACGTTCATCTCGACTATTCCATCCACCCGAAGCTGGGTCTGGAGAGGCGAGTAAACCTGATCGTCTATCTCACCCCGGGGTGGAAAGAGGAGTGGGGGGGAGCGCTCGGCCTGTGGGCCCACGACCAGGCGGCCAACGGCCCGGGGGCGCTCGTCAAACAGGTGGCGTGCCGCTTCAACCAGGCCATCCTGTTCGATACCTCGCAGAGCTCCTGGCATGGGCTGCCGGAGCCCCTGACCTGTCCCGCAGGCGTCACCCGCAACAGCGTGGCCGTGTATTACGTCTGCCGGCCGAGGCAAGGCGCGTCCGAGCGGGGAAAGGCTCTCTTCCATCCCCACGGTGATCAAGCCAACGACCCGGCCGTGCTCGAGCTGATAAGGCTGCGCTCTCAGGTTGGCAGCGCGGCCGCCGTCTACCGCGATAAAAAAGAATGATTGACCCGCCGGCGCCGGAGATGACTCGGGGTCGCAAGTTCGCATTCACGGCCATCATGCTGTCGCTCATGATCGCCGCAACGCTGGCTTTTCTCGAGCTTGCGGCCCGGGTCGTGTTTCCCCAGCCTGAGCTTTATCCGCGCTACCGCTACTCCGAACGCTACGGGCATCTGCTGCCCGCATCCGCGACCATTGTCAACCAGCTGCCAGGCGCCTGGCGCTTCGTCTACCACACCAACGAATACGGCTATCGGGTCTCGATGCCGGAACTCTCCAGCCGCTACGATCTGCCGAACGTCGTTGTTCTCGGCGATTCCTTCACCTTCGGCGCCGGGGTCAACGACGGCGAAGAGTACCCCGCCGTGCTTGCGAAGCAGCTCGCCGCCAAGGCGAGCATCGTCAATCTCGGCGTCGGCGGCTTCGGCCTGACCCAGGAGATCCGTACGTTCTACGAATTCGGGCTCCTGTTCCAGCCGGCGGTCGTGGTGCTGCAATTTTGCTCGAACGATCCCGATGACAATTTCTACGCAAAGGTGACGACGGTCGAGGACGGTCGCCTGCGTTTCCATCGGGACCAGTCGATGGGCAGCGGACTGAGCCGCCTTAAGGACTGGCTCGGCGGCTCGATCGTCCAGCACAGTGCCGCCTACAACCTGGTCAGGAATCGAGCGTACAAATACTGGGAAGCCCGCGTCGTCGAGCGCGAGTCGGTCGGCGACAGGCAGCGCAAGGAGACGTTTTACAACGAATTGCTGAGCGCCTTCGCCGGAGACCTCCGCCGCCGCGGAATCCGGCTGCTGCTGTTCGACGTGCCCGGACAGCTCGCGAGCTGGCCGGGGATCCAAGGCCACGCCGAAGCACTCGAGCGCGGCGGCCTGCTGCGCTATCTGCGCACGGAGCATTGGTTTGACAGCGTCTCGGACTACGGCTCGCCTGAAGGCCATTGGGGCGTAAAGGGCCACCGCGTCGTGGCTGAGCAGCTAGTGGAGCCGCTGCGCGCAGCGCTGCCAGTACTGACTGCGGCGCAAACGACACCATGAACGCGCCCGCACTTCGACTGCCACTGCGACCAGAGCTACGTCCGGACTCTGCGCAGGCTGCGCTCGCCAGCCTGACCCTCGAGGATGGGACTGCCATGCACGGCCGCGGCATCGGCGCCGCCAAGGCGGTGCGAGGCGAGGTGGTTTTCAACACCGCGATGGCCGGGTACGTGGAGGCGCTCACCGACCCGTCCTATTGCGGCCAGATCCTGGTCCTCACCTATCCGCTGGCCGGCAATTACGGGGTGCCGCCGCCGCGCAGGCCCGAAAGCCTGGACGGGCCCTATGAGTCAGGACGCATCCAGGTGCAGGGCCTGGTGGTCCAGAATTACGTCGAGGCCTACAGCCATCACGCGGCGTGCCGCTCGCTGCACGAATGGCTCTCGGCCGAGGGAATTCCGGGACTGACCGGCGTCGACACCCGGTTCCTCACCAAGCGCCTGCGCGAACGCGGCACCATGCAGGGGTGGCTCCTGCCTTCATCGAAGAGCGGGCACGAGGCGCGGCAAGGCGCTGCCGCGGTGGACATGCGCGAGCAGGTGTTCCGGATCGTCGCGCCGCGCGGGCCGGTCCGCTACGGAGAAGGGAAACCTACGATCCTCCTGGTCGACGCCGGCGCCAAGGACAACCTCGTGCGCTCGCTTCTGGGCCGCGGCGCCTCGGTACTGCGCGCCCCGTGGCATGCGGATCTCGCGGCACTGGCCGGCCAGTCGGACGGCATCCTGATCGGCAACGGTCCTGGCGATCCGAAGGACCTTGCGCCGCTCATCGGCCAGGTCCGCTCGCTGCTGGCGAGCTACCGCAAGCCGATCTTCGGGGTGTGCCTCGGCAACCAGATCCTGGCGCTGGCGGCCGGGGCGGACACGTACAAGCTCCCGTACGGGCACCGCGGCGTCAATCAACCGGTGCAGGATCTCCTGACCCGGCGCTGCTACGTGACCAGCCAGAATCACGGCTATGCAGTGCGCGACCGGTCCCTGCCCAGGGACTGGGAGCCCTGGTTCGTGAACATCAACGACGGCAGCAACGAAGGCATCCGCTCGCGGCATCATCCGCACTTCAGCGTCCAGTTCCACCCGGAGGCGAGCCCCGGCCCGCAGGACACCGGGTTCCTGTTCGACGATTTCCTGCGCCGGGTCGCTTCCGTGGCGCAGCGTTGACCATGTACGGCGTTTATCTGCCGAGAAAGCCGCGCCGGGCGATGGTGCTCGGTTCTGGCGCGCTGCAGATCGGACAGGCGGGCGAGTTTGACTATTCCGGTTCCCAGGCGATCAAGGCGCTGCGCGAGGAAGGCATCGCTACCGTTCTGGTCAACCCGAACATCGCGACGATCCAGACGAGCCAGGGGCTTGCCGAGACCATCTATCTCGCCGCCGTGACCCCGGAGCTGGTCGAGAAGATCATCGCCAAGGAAGGGGTGGACGCCATCGCGCTCGGGTTTGGCGGCCAGACGGCGTTGAACTGCGGCCTAGCGCTGCACGATGCGGGCGTGCTTGCGAAGCACGGCATCCAGGTGCTCGGCACGCCGATCCAGGCCATACGCGACACGGAGGATCGGCGCCTGTTCGTCGAGCGCCTGGCGGAGATCGGCGTCAATAGCGCGCGCAGCCGTGCCTGCGATACGCCCGACGCGGCGCGGCGCGCGATCCGCGAGATCGGGCTGCCGGTCATGCTGCGCGGCGGCTACGCGCTCGGCGGGAAGGGCAGCGGCATCGTGCGGCTCGAGGCGCAGATCGAAGCGGCCCTGCGGCGCGCTTTCGCCGGCGGCGTCACCCAGGTATTGGTCGAGCAATGTCTCGAGGGATGGAAGGAGATCGAGTACGAGGTGGTGCGCGACGCCCGCGACAACTGCGTCACGGTATGCAACATGGAGAACGTCGATCCCATGGGCATCCACACCGGCGATTCGATCGTGGTGGCGCCGTCGCAGACGCTCGATGACGCCGAGTATCAGCTGCTGCGCTCGGTCGCCATCCGCACCGTGCGGCATCTCGGCATCGTCGGCGAGTGCAACATCCAGTTCGCGCTCGATCCGAAGAGCACGGACTATCGCGTGATCGAAGTCAACGCCCGGCTGTCGCGCTCCAGCGCGCTCGCCAGCAAGGCGACCGGCTATCCCCTCGCCTACGTCGCCGCCAAGCTCGCGCTCGGCTATGCGCTCACCGAGATCCCCAACGGCATTACGCGCCGCACCACCTCGTTCTTCGAGCCCGCGCTGGATTACCTGGTGTGCAAGTTTCCGCGCTGGGATCTCGCCAAGTTCTGGGGCGCGTCGACGCGGCTCGGCAGCGAAATGAAAAGCGTCGGCGAGGTGATGGCGATCGGCCGCAGTTTTGCGGAAGTCATTCAGAAAGCGGTGCGCATGCTCGATATCGGCGTGCGCGGCCTCGACCCGGACGCGTTCGGCTTCGACGACCTGCGCGAGCAGTTGCGCGACGCCACGCCCCTGCGGATCTTCGCCGTGGCGCGGGCGATACGCGACGGCCTGGGCATCGACGAGATTCACGAGCTGACCCGGATCGACCGCTGGTTCCTGCATGCCATCGAGCCGATCGTCGAGATGGATGGCCGCCTCGCGCGCTCGACGTTTCCTCTCCCCGCCGAGGTGCTGCGCGACGCCAAGCGTCTCGGATTCTCCGACCAGGCGGTCGCGGCGCTCACCGGCTCGGACGCGCAGAGCGTTCGCGCCGCGCGCAAGGCGCACGGCATCGAACCGCGCTTCGCGCAAATCGACACCATGGCCGGGGAGTTTCCCGCCGACACGAACTATCTGTACGCGACCTACCATGCCGATGCTTGCGATGTGGCCCCGTCGCGGCGCAAGAAGATCCTGATGCTCGGGTCGGGCACCTACCGCATCGGCTCGAGCGTGGAGTTCGACTGGTGCGCGGTCAACGCCGTGCAGGCGGCGGCGGCCCTGGGCTACGAGACGATCATGCTGAACCACAACCCGGAGACGGTCAGCACCGACTACGACATCTGCGACCGGCTGTACTTCGACGAGATCAGCTTCGAGACGGTGCTCGACCTGTACGAGCACGAGCGCCCGGACGGCGTCGTGGTGAGCATGGGCGGCCAGGTCGCGAACAATCTCGCGCTGCGGCTGGCGCGGGCCGGCGTGAAGCTTCTCGGCACTCGCGCGGAGTCGATCGATGCCGCCGAGGACCGCGCGAAATTCAGCTCGCTGCTCGACGAGCTTGGAATCGATCAGCCGCAGTGGGCGCATGTGACCGATGCAGCCGAGGCGGACCGCATCGTGGAGCGGCTCGGCGGCTATCCAGTGCTGGTCCGCCCGAGCTATGTTCTGAGCGGGGCGGCAATGGCGGTTGCGCACGAAGCGAACGAGCTGCGCCGCATCCTGGCGCGGGCCTCGGTGATTTCGCCCGAGCACCCTGTGGTCTTCTCCAGGTTCGAGGCCCACGCGCGTGAAATCGAGATCGACGCGGTGGCCGACCGGGGAGAGCTCGTGCTCTGGGCCATCTGCGAGCACATCGAGGACGCCGGTGTGCACAGCGGGGACGCCACCCTGGTGCTGCCGCCCCAGACCGTCTATATCGCGACGATACGGCGCGTCAGGCAGATCGCGGCGATGCTGGCGCGCTCGCTCGCGATTACCGGGCCGTTCAATGTCCAGTTCCTCGCGCGGCACAACGAAGTGAAGGTCATCGAGTGCAATTTGCGCGCCTCGCGCAGCTTTCCGTTCGTCTCCAAGGTGACCGGTGAGAACTTCGCCGGCGAAGCCATGCGCCGGATGCTCGGCGTATCGCGCGCGATCGCGAACCGCAGCCTGGACCTCGACTACGTGGGCGTGAAGGCGCCGATGTTCTCGTTCTCGCGGCTCACCGGGGCTGATCCGATGCCGGGCGTGGAAATGCTGTCCACTGGCGAGGTGGGTTGCCTCGGGCGCGACCTGCATGAGGCGTTGCAGCACGCGCTGCTTGCCACCGGGATCAGCCTTCCGCGCAAAGGCGTGCTGCTCTCGCTGGGTCCGGTATCCGACAAATACTCGTTTACCGACGAGGCGCGCACCATTGCGCAGGAATTGAACCTCCCCATCTACGCGACGCGCGGCACGGCGGAGATGCTCGCCGAGATCGGCATTCCGTGCACCGCAGTGGAGAAAAGCTCGGGCAGCGGCGTGAGCGGGCTCGACGTCATCGAGCAGGGCCTGGTGGATCTGGTGATCAACATTCCGCGCGAGTACGACCAGCACGGACGTCCCGACCAGGCGATCGACTCGGGGGTGCCGCTGGTCACCGATCTACCCTTCGCCCGGGCGATCGTCGAGGCGCTGCGCTCGAGGAAGTCGGTGCCGCTCGACGTCATTGCCTGGAATGACTTCCTATCGAAACCTGTATCGGACCATGGCGCACGAAGACCTGCTTCGCGACCAGCACGCTGAGGGATCCTCCGACCGCAGCTTCGGCCTGGTGTTTGCCGCAGTGCTGGTCGTCATAGCTGGCTGGCCGCTGTTGCATGCACAAGCGCCGCGCTGGTGGGCCTTCGGGATTGCCGCGGCGCTGGCGGTGATTGCAGCAGCGAAGCCGGCTCTTCTGGCCAGCGCCAACCGGCTGTGGATCAGGCTCGGCGTTCTGCTCGGCAACGTGGTGGGGCCGATCGCGGTGAGCGTACTCTTTTACACGATTGTCACGCCGCTCGGCTGCGTGATGCGGCTGACCGGAAAGGACCCGTTGCGGCTCAAGCTCGACCCCGGTGCCGATTCCTACTGGATACCGCGCAGGCCGCCCGGCCCGCCGCCCGACTCTCTCACCAACCAGTTCTAGGCAGCCACCATGTCAATGATCAAGGAACTCTGGGTTTTCCTGCTGACGCGCAAGAAGTTTTGGCTATGGCCGATCTTCGTCATGATGGCCGTATTGGGCGTGCTGATCGTGCTGGCGCAGGGCTCGGCCGTGGCGCCGTTCATTTACACGCTGTTCTGACCGGCAGTGCGCATCCTCGGAATCTCGGCGTTCTACCACGACAGCGCCGCGGCGCTGCTTGAGGACGGCCGGATCGTCGCCGCAGCGCAGGAAGAGCGCTTTACCCGCAAGAAGCACGACGCGCGCTTCCCGCTTCACGCGATCCGCTACTGCCTCGCCGAGAGCGGCATCGCGGTGGGAGATCTCGACCGGGTGGTCTTCTACGACAAGCCGTTCGTGAAGTTCGAGCGCCTGCTCGAGACCTACCTGAGCTTCGCGCCGCGGGGCTACAAGACCTTCCGCATGGCGATCCCGCTGTGGCTGAGGGAGAAGCTGTTTCTCAAGGACCTGCTCCTGAACGAGCTGAGGAAGATATCGGGCAACGGCAAGTGGAACGAGGAGCTGCTCTTCAGCGAGCACCACTTGAGCCATGCGGCGAGCGCATTTTTCCCGTCGCCTTTTGACGAGGCCATCGTGCTCACCATGGACGGCGTAGGCGAGTGGGCGACGACGTCGGCGGCGATCGGCAAGGGCAACAGCCTGGAAGTCCAGAAGGAGATCCATTTCCCGCACTCGCTCGGCTTCCTGTATTCCGCTTTCACCTACTACACCGGGTTCAAGGTCAACTCGGGCGAATACAAGCTGATGGGGCTCGCCCCGTACGGCGAGGCCAAGTACAAGGACAAGATCCTCGAGCACCTGATCGACGTGAAGGCCGATGGCTCGTTCCGCCTGAACATGGGCTATTTCGATTTTTGCACCGGCCTGACGATGACCTCGCAGCGCTTCCACGACCTTTTTGGCGGTCCGCCGCGCAAGCCCGATCAGCTGCTCACGCCCTACCACATGGATCTGGCGGCCTCGATCCAGGCAGTCACCGAGGAGATCGTGTTGCGCCTCACGCGTTCGCTGTGCGAGGAAACGGGAATAAGAAACCTCTGCCTGGCGGGAGGCGTCGCGCTCAATTGCGTCGCCAACGGCAAGGTCTTGCGCGATGCCTGCTGCGATCGGATCTGGATCCAGCCTGCGGCGGGCGACGCGGGCGGCGCTTTGGGCGCCGCGCTGGCCGGCTACCACCTGCAGCTCGGACGGGCGCGCACCGCCAACGGGGATGCGATGAGGGGATCGTTCCTCGGGCCGGCGTTCACCCAGCGCGAGATCGAGGATCGGCTGACGCGGTGCGGCGCGCGCTTCGAGGTGCTGGCGGACAGCGCCTTGATCGCGACGGGCGCCGAGGACCTTGCACGATCGAAGGCGCTGGGGTGGTTCCAGGGCCGCATGGAGTTCGGCCCGAGGGCGCTGGGCAACCGCTCGATCCTGGGCGACCCGCGCTCGCCCGGCATGCAGAAGACGCTCAACCTCAAGATCAAGTATCGCGAGTCCTTCCGGCCGTTCGCGCCGTCGGTCCTGCGCGAGCGCGTAAGCGACTGGTTCGAGCTGGACTGCGACAGCCCGTACATGCTGCTGGTCGCCGACGTCGTGAGGTCCCGCCGGCGCGAGATGACGCGGGAGGAGAAGCAGCTTTTCGGCATCGACAAGCTCAACGTGCCGCGCTCCGAGATTCCGGCCGTCACACACGTCGACTACTCGGCCCGCGTGCAGACCGTGCATGAGGACACCAACCCGCGCTACTACGCGCTGCTCTCGGCGTTCGAGCGCAAAACCGGTTGCCCGGTGCTCGTGAATACCAGCTTCAACGTGCGCGGCGAACCCATCGTGTGCACGCCTGAGGACGCGTTTCGCTGCTTCATGGGAAGCGAGCTCGATGCTCTCGCCGCCGGAAATTGCTACCTGCGCAAGGAAAGCCAGGATCCCGCCCTCAAGCGCAATTACGAGACGGCCTTCGAGCCCGACTGATGAAGAAGGCGCTCTCCTACTGCGTTCTGATCGCGCTGCCATTCCTGATCATGGAGGGATTTTTTCGTCTCCTGCCGGTCTCGAACCCGCCTTACCTGCTCCCCGTGTCGGCAGAGCATCCGGTCGCGCGCTTCCAGCCCAATATCGAGTACCTCAACTCCTGGGGCTGGAACTTTTCCATCAGAACCAGGATGCGCACCAACAATTTCGGCTACAACAATTTCTGGGACTACCATTCCGAAGACACCACGCCGCTGCTGATGGTCATCGGGGACAGCTTCGTCGAAGCCCTGACGGTCGATTCGGGAAAGAGCGCAGCCGAGATTCTCAATTCCACGGTTTCAGGAAGGGGACGCGTCTATAGCATTGGAGTTTCCGGCGCTGCGCTGTCTCAATATCTCGCTTTCGCGGAATTCTCGAGGAACACCTTTCGCCCGAATGCAATGGCTTTCTTCGTCGTCGAGAATGACTACGACGAAAGCCTCTTGAAGTACGCCGTCCTCCCCGCCGGGAGATTCCATTATTTCGAGGAAAGCGGGGACGGACTCGCGCTGCGACGCGTCGACTACGAAAGATCAACCATCAAGACCTTCTTGAGGAAATCCGCCTTTGTTCGTTACGTGATGCTCAATGCGCAACTGCAACGCATGCTTTACCACCTTGGTGGGCCTTCCTGTCGATCCGAAGATCCTTACGCCTGTGAAGAACCTGCTGCGCTGGAGCGGCGCATCGCGGATTCGAAGCGGGCGGTCGACTACTTTCTCGATCAGGTTCCAGCGAAGTCCGGTCTTGGCGGCGACTCAATCGTCTTTGTCGTGGACGCGCTACGCCCTGCCATGTATTCCGCGGAAACATTGCTGAAAGCCCAGAATAGCTATGTTTCCCGGATGAGGCAGTACTTCATGAAACAGGCTCGTTCACGCGGCTATGAGATCCTGGACATGCAGCCGGCGTTTATGGGGAAACACCGGCTTGACAATTCCAGGTTCGAGTTTCCCACCAACGGCCACTGGAATGAGCTTGGCAACAGGGTCGTAGCCGACGAAATACGGAAATCAGCCGTTTTCACGCGTATTTTCTATGAAGGACCTACATTGACGACGACGGCGGACGCAGGCGAACAGCAGCTTGCCTCCCCAACTCGTCGCACTGCTGGCCGAGATCGGAGATGAAGACGCTTGATGTCGGCCTGCTGGTCGACAGCGTTCATTCGGACAAGTACGTCGAGGAGCTGGCGCTTTGGGCCAAAAGCCGGCCGGATATCAACATCTCGCATCTGATCATCCAGCCGCGTCCTGCGGCAAGGCCGGCGCTGCTGCCCGCGAGAGCGATATGGCGAATCCTGTTGGCGGTCGAAAGGGTGCTCCTCAGATGGAGCGGGCCGCACCGGGACCATTATGCAGTGCGCGATCTGTCCAAAATCATCGATCGGATCGTCGACCTACGCTCCTCCGGCGAGGACGTCGAAAAGGTCAAGGCTCTCGGCCTCGATCTGCTGATCAACTGCGGATCGGTGGTGCCGCGCGGCGACATCCTGCGTGCAAGCCGGCTCGGCGTCATTTCATTTCTCCAAGGCGGATTCTGGGAGTGCTACCGCCGGTGGCCCCAGACCAGCTTCGTCATCCGGAGACTGAGCGAAGGCGCTGGCATCGGCGACGAGCTGGCCAGCGGCTCGTTTCGAACACGGTTCTACTACTCGCTCAACCAGGCCAACGTGTACAAGAAGTCGGTCGCGCACCTGAAGAACCTCCTCAAGACGGTGGCATCGAGCGGCGAGCTGCCATCGAACGGGCGCGCGCCGCGACCCTACCCGGGTGAACTGCATCGCGCCCCCAACCTGCTTGAGTGCTTGGTCTATGCGTGCAAGCTATTTAAACGAATTTCCATCAAGGCAGCCGCCAGAATGCCGATGCTGAGGGAAAGATTTAGCATCTCGGTCTTACGCGGCAAATGGGATCAGGCGATGTCCTGGCGCACCGTCGCAGCCTCGCACCCACGGCGGCGTTATTGGGCCGATCCATTCCTGCACACGCGTGCCGGCAGGACGTTCTGTTTCGTCGAGGACCTGGTGCAGAAGACAGAAAAGGGACACATCACCGCGCTCGAGCTCGTCGGCACGCGGATCGTCGAGCATGGCGTCGCCCTGCAGGAGCCGTTCCATCTCTCGTTCCCGTTCCTGTTCGAGTATCAGGGCGAGCTTTACATGTGTCCCGAAAGCCGCGCATCGAGGCAGATCAGGGTCTATCGGTGTATCGAATTCCCGCTGAAATGGGAACTGGCGAAGACCTTGATGGAGGGCGTCTCTGCGGTCGACTCCATGCTGTTTCAGAAGGGCGGCAAGTGGTGGATGCTCACGAGCATCGATGAATCGGGCGCCGGGGACCACTGCTCGGAGCTTTACCTGTTCTCGGCCGATTCGCCCCTCAGCGCGACATGGGTGCCGCATCGGCAGAATCCGATCCTGGTCGATTCCATCGGCGGCAGAAACGGCGGCTTGGTCATCGACGGGGAAAGACTGTTCAGGCTCGGCCAGTGCCAGGGATTCGACCAGTACGGGCAGAGCCTGCGCGTGTACGAGATCAAGGAGGTATCCGAGTCGCGTTATGCCGAGGAGCTGGTGACGGAGATCAAGCCGAATTTCCGCAAGGGGATTGTGGGCACGCACCATCTTTCGACGGACGGCAGAACCACGGTGATCGACCATACCTCGGGTTGCTTTGTTTCCTAGACCTCGAACCAGCGCGCAAGACGGGCTGATATCGCTGCGTGGCGATTAAAGTGCAAAGCGTGGGTCCAGAGGCGTTCGAGGACATCTATCCGCTCCTCGCCGGCCTTCCGACTCGAACCATGTCGAAGGCGGACTGGCGCTGGCTGCTGTTCGAGTACCCGTGGGCGGCCAGCCCGCCACGCGGGTGGGCGCTCTACGCGGACGGGAAGGCAGTCGGGTTCATCGGCGCCGTGTTCAGCGCCAGACCCCTGCTCGGGCGGGTCGAGAAGTTTTGCAACTCGTCATCGTGGATCGTCCTGGACGAGTACCGCTATGCGAGCGCTCTGCTGCTTAAGCCTATCCTGGCGCTCAAGGATCACACCGTCCTCAGCCTGTCGCTGTCGCCTGCCGCGTACAAGGTATCCCTCACGCTGGGCCTGCGCCCGCTCGAGAGCGAGCAGCTGGTGCTGCCGCCCATCCCGCGGCCCGGCGAGGCGATACGCGCTTTGCGCGGCTCATTCACGCTTGCGCCCGAAGAGATCCGGGCCGAGCTCACGGGCGCCGAGCGCACGATGCACGAGGATATGTGTTCGAGCCCGGTGGCGCGCCACGTGCTCCTGCGTCGCGGCGACCGGCAGTGCTATCTTGTCGCGACGCCGTGCCACAAGTGGGGCGTCCCCTACGCGGATGTGCACTACGTTGGAAGCCGGGAGTTCTTCTGGGAGCACCGCATCCTGGCGCAGGCGGCGCTCGTACTTGCGATGGGCATCGCTGGCCTCACTGTCGCGATCGACCGCCGCTTCCTGCTCGGGCGCCCGCCGCCGCTCGCGCGGCGCATGAAGGTGATGCGCCTGTACCGCCCGGCGCACGACGACATTACCCCCATGATGATCGACGGGCTCTACTCCGAGAGCATGGGGTTGCGCTACTAAACGATGTTCTTCATGGCGCGTACGGTATAAGGCCAGTGCATGCGCACACTATGCTCACGGATAGGGCATGCGGCCAAGAGAAATCGTCACGTCATCCACGTAGTGAGAATAGGGAGTTGGGGTCAGACCGGAGCCGTAGGCGTTCTGGGTGGCATACATGTAGCCAGCCAGCCCCACGTAGGGGAATCGGGTCTTGACGAGCGACTGATCAAAGATCACCTGGCCGTTCATCCAGATCTTGATCGCCCCAGTGAAATCTCCGGCCGGCTTGATC
>Ga0209157_1000283_pt1 | contig 44929 bp, 46 predicted proteins | sample GraSoiAngelo_135_FD_185892 | JGI IMG/M metagenome (GOLD analysis project Ga0209157, IMG submission 185892) | Grasslands soil microbial communities from the Angelo Coastal Reserve, California, USA - 14_0929_05_40cm (SPAdes) (version 2) | ecosystem: Environmental > Terrestrial > Soil > Grasslands ...
GCGGCGGACGATCCTCGCCGTGCCGAGCACGCTCGCCAGGCACATCTCGTCGGTGGTCTCGAAGCCGGAAAAGACCGGCCGCGGCGGCTTGCTCGGGTTCTTGGGGTTGGCCGCCGAGTTGTCGTAGGAAGGTCACGGGCCCATCGCCGACGGCCTCTGGCCGAAGCGGGGTGTTGGGGCTCGTCTGGCAGGCGGAGACGAGCAGCGCGATCACGAGGGTGGTGCGTCTCATGACCGTCGAACGACACGTCCGGGCAGGGCGCCGGTGTGGTCGCCGCCGTCGACGACCACCTCGCCGTTCACCACCACCGTCGAGACGCCGACCGCGTAGCGGTGAGGCTCGTCATAGGTCGCGCGATCGGCGATCCGCCCGGGCTCGAAGACCGCCACGTCGGCCCAGCATCCCTCGCGCAGCACTCCGCGGTCGGTGAGCCCCAGCGCCGCCGCGGCGGCGCCCGTCGTCTTGTGAATCGCCGCCGGCAGCGTCAGCAGGCCGAGATCCCGCACGAACGGCCCGAGCAGGCGCGCGTGCGTCCCATAGGAGCGCGGGTGCGGTTTGCCCTGGCTCGTCACGCCGGACGTGGCGAGCGAGTTCGCGTCCGAGCCGACGGTCACCCACGGCGTGGCGCTGATCGCGTGGACGTCCTTGTCGCTCATGGACGTCACCAGGATGCGCGTTTCGCCGCGGTCGGCGATCACGAAGTCGCACACGGCATCGAACGCCTCGACGCCCCGGCGCCGCGCGATGTCGCCGAGCGTGTGACCGGCCTCCTCGGGCAGGTTTGGCGCGACAGCGATGCGCACGACATCCCAGGAGGGGATGCGACCGAAGTTGTTGAGTCCGTCCCGGGCGATGTCCGCGCGGAGACGCGCGCGCACGTCGGCCCGCCCGAGGCGCTCGAGCATCGCCGGGATTCCGCCGTCCATCACCCAGCGGGGGAAGAGGTTGCGCAGCGGATTGCTGGCCGTGTCATAGGGATAGGCGTCGCAGTCCACGGCGAGTCCGCGGCGGCGGGCGGCCGCGATCTCGACCAGAAGTTTGTCGGCGCCGCCCCAGTTGTCGACGCCCGAGAGCTTCAGATGCGCGATCTGAACGTGCACGCCCGTCGCCTCTGCGACGGCGATCGCCTCGCGCACCGCCTCGCCGACGCGGTTGGCCTCGTCGCGGATGTGCGACGAGTAGGCGGCGCCGTGACCGCGGAGCACACGGGCCAGCGCGTGGATCTCCGCGGCGTCGGCGTAGCAGCCGGGCGCCGTGAAGAGGCCCGAAGAGAGTCCCCACGCACCGGCGGCCAGCGCCTCCGCCAGCAGGCGCTCCATCGTGGCCAGCTCAGCGGCGGTGAGCGCGCGGCTCTCCATCTCCGCGGTCATGAGCCGCAGCGTGTTGTGGCCGACCTGGAGGATGACGTTGACCGCCGTCGGTGGAAATGCCGCGACGTAGTCCGCAAAGGTCGTCTCGCTGAACGGCAGCCAGGGCGCGCTGGAGGCGAGATATTCTCGGAGCATCGCCGCGCGCCCGGGCAGCGCGGGGGCGACGGAGAAGCCACAGTTGCCGACCACCTCCAGCGTCACGCCCTGGCGGATCTTCGACTCGGCGCGCGGGTTGATGGGCAGCGTGAAGTCGGAGTGGGTGTGGATGTCGATGAAGCCCGGAGCCACGACGTGTCCGCGCGCGTCGACCACTCGGTGGGCCGGACGGGCCGAGCGCGGCTCGATCGCGACGATGCGGCCGGCGCTCACGCTCACGTCGGCCTCGCGGCCGGGCGCGCCGGTGCCGTCGATCAGCTGGCCACCCCGGATCGACAGATCGTCCATGAGCACTCCATAGTATGACGAACGGGAGGGCGGAGTCATGACGACGACGTCGCGCTGGCAGCGCAAATGGGAGCGGGACCACCTGACGGACGGCTGGTCCCCGATCCCCACCCAGATCGTCTCCAGACGGACCGCGCGCCGTTCGAGCCGAGGCCCCCTCCGAGTTACTAGTACAGCACCACGCTGCGCTTGACCTCGCCCTTGAGGAGCGCGTCGTAGGCGAGGTTCACGTCGCCCAGCGGCACGCGGCGCGAGATCAGCTCCTCGAGCTTGTACTTGCCGCTCATGAACATGTCGATGAGCATGGGCACGTCGGTGCGCTGGTGGCCGGCACCGAACGACGAGCCCGTGAGCACGCGCTGCTGCAGGAAGAGCGCCGGGTCGAGCGAGACCTTCGTGCCCGCCGGGCACACGCCGACGACGACGGCGGTGCCGCCGCGGTGCGTGGAGAGCACCGCCTGCTCGATCGTCGCCTGGGTGCCGACCAGCTCGAACGCGAAGTCCACGCCGCCGCTGCCGCTGATCGCCTGCACGCGCGCGACGGGATCCTCGGTGGCCGCGTTGACGACGTGGGTGGCGCCGAACTCCTCGGCCCACGCGAGCTTCTGCGGCATCACGTCCACCGCGATGATCTTGCCCGCGCCGACGAGCTTGGCGGCCTGGATCGTGTTGAGCCCCACGCCGCCGCAGCCCCACACCGCCACGCTCGCGCCGGGCGGGACCTTGGCCCGGTTGAACACGGGCCCCGCGCCCGCGAGCACGCCGCAGGAGACGAGGCACACCACGTCGAGCGGGGCGTCCTTGCGGATGGGAATGACGCTCTCCTCCATGAGGACGGAGTGCGTCGCGAAGCCGGCGACTTGCAGGTAGTGGTTCAGGCTCGTGCCGTTCTTGCGGAACCGCGTGGTGCCGTCCAGCATGAGCCAGCGTGGCTTGTCGCGCAGCGCGCACATCGTCGGCTGGCCGCCGATGCAGTAGCCGCACTTGCCGCACGACGGGATGTAGGAGGAGCACACGTGGTCTCCGACCGCCACGCTCTCGACGCCGGGGCCAATGCGCTCGACCACGCCGGCGGCCTCGTGGCCCAGCACCACGGGCAAGGGGTGGGGCACGTCGCCGCTCATGAGGTGGTAGTCGCTGTGGCATACGCCATTGGCGACCCACCGCACCTGCACCTCGTGGGGACCGGGATCCAGAAGCTCGACCTCCTCGATCACCAGGGGCTTCTTCACCTCGTACAGGACGGCCGCTGTCGCTCTCATCGTTGCCTCCTCGCGAGAAGCATTCGCATCACGGCCCCTCCGCGGGGGCCGAGGATATCAATAAAGATGGCACGCGACCAGCCGCCCGCTCTCGGGCCGCAGCACCGGCTCCTGCGTCGCGCAATGGGGCATCGCGAACGGGCAGCGCGGGTGAAAGCGGCAGCCGCCGGGCGGCGCGAGCGGGCTCGGCACCTCGCCCGAGAGCGTCACCTCGTCGGGCGGGCGATCGAAATCGATCGGCAGCGCCGCGGCGAACAGCGCCTTCGTGTAGGGATGCTTCGGAGCCAGCGCCACGGCGTCGGCGTCGCCCACCTCCACGATCTTGCCGAGGTACATCACGGCGATGGTGCGGCTCATGTGGGCGACCGCGGCGAGGTCGTGCGCGATGAACAGGTAGGACACGCGCAGCCGCTGCTGGAGGTCGGCGAGGAGGTTCAGGATCTGGGCGCGGATCGAGACGTCGAGCGCGGAGACCGGCTCGTCGAGCACGACGAGCTTCGGCGAGAGCGCGAGCGCGCGCGCGATGGCGATGCGCTGGCGCTGGCCGCCGGAGAACTCGTGCGGGTAGAGCGTGGCCGCGCGCTCCGGCAGGCCGACCAGGTCCAGCAGCTCCGCGACGCGGCGACGGCGGCCCGCGGCGTCGAGGTCGGCGTTGATCACGAGCGGCTCGGCGACGATGGTGCCCACGCGCATGCGCGGGTCGAGGGAGGCGAACGGGTCCTGGAAGACGGCCTGGACCGAGCGGCGGTAGGCGCGCTCGCCCTCGCCGCCCAGCGTGGACACGTCCCGGCCCTCGAATCGGATGCTTCCCGCCGTCGGCTTTTCCAGCGCGAGGATGAGCTTGGACGTCGTGGTCTTGCCGCAGCCCGACTCGCCGACGAGCCCGAGGGTCGAGCCCGCCGGGATCTCGAACGACACCGAGTCGACCGCGCGCACGAGGCCGGTCGACCAGCCGAGCGCGCCGCGGCGCACGACGAAGTGCTTCGTGAGGTTCGTGACCTCGAGCAGCGCGCGGGACGGTAGTCGAGGGGCGTCACGGCTGTCGAGGAGCGTCACGGGTTCCCCGGGACGCGACGAGCGTTGGGGGTCTGGGGGCCATCTCGGGGCCCCCAGGCTAATGGGCGGGCCATGTCGGGGCCCCCCATGTCATCAGGGGAGCACATGGAGCCAGCAGCGCGTCGCGTGGCCGGGAACGACCTCGGTCTCGGGCGGGGCCTCGACGCAGCGCTCGAACGCGGCCGGGCAGCGCGGGGCGAACGCGCAGCCGGCGGCCAGCGTCGCGAGGTCGGGCGGCTGGCCGGCGATGGCCGCGAGGCGCTCGCGGCGCGCGCCAAAGCGCGGGATCGATTCCAGCAGCGCGCGCGTGTAGGGATGCGCGGGCTGGGCGAAGATGCGGCGCACGGGACCGATCTCGACGATGCGCCCGGCGTACATGACCGCCACGCGGTCGCAGGTGCGCGCCACGATCCCGAGGTTGTGGGTGACGAAGATCATCGCGAAGCGGTGGCGCTGCTGCAGCTCCTTGAGCAGGCCGAGGTACTGCGCCTGGATCGTGAGATCGAGGCTGGTCGTCGGCTCGTCGGCGATGAGCAGGCGCGGCGGCCCCGCGATGGCCATGGCGCCGACCACGCGCTGGCGCATGCCACCCGAGAGCTGGTGCGGAAACGCGCGCAGCCGCGCGGCGGGCGAGGGGATGCTCACCGAGGCCAGCAGCTCCGCGGCACGCGCGAGCACGGCGCGGCCGCGGAGGCCGTGGTACATCGTCAGCGGCTCGCGCATCTGCATGCCGATGGAGAACACCGGGTTGAGCGAGGACATCGGATCCTGCAGGATCATCGCGACCGTGCGGCCGCGGATCCGCTGCATCTCGTCGTCGGTCTTCTTCAAGAGATCGTTGCCGTCGAGGAGGACCGCGCCGCCGACGATGCGCGCGGCCGGCCGCGGCACGAGGCGGACGATGCTCAGGCACGTCATGCTCTTGCCCGAGCCGGACTCGCCGACGAGGCCGAGCGTCTCGGCCTCGCCGAGCGCGAAGGAGACGCCGTCCACCGCCTTGATCGTCCCCCAGCGGGTGACGATGTGCGTGCGGAGGTCGCGAACGTCGATGACGGCGGACACGCGGCTCAGAGCTGGCGCAGCTTGGGGTCCAGGGTGTCGCGCAGCCAGTCGCCGAGCAGGTTGAAGGCGAGCACGACGAGCAGGATGGCCAGCCCGGGCAGGAACGATACCCACCACGCGCTCGTCACGACGTCGCGTCCCTCGGCGATCATCGAGCCCCACGCCGGCGTCGGCGGCGGGATGCCGGCCCCGAGGAACGACAGCGACGCCTCGACGATGATGACGTAGCCGACCTGCAGCGTGACCAGGACCACCAGCGTGTTGAGCGTGTTGGGCAGCAGATGCCGGGTGATGATCCGCCAGGCGCCGGCGCCGGCGATGCGCGCCTGCGCGATGAAGTCGAGCGTCATGAGCGTGAGCACCTGGCCGCGGATCACGCGCGCGTAGCGCGCCCACAGGATTACCGCGATCGCGATGACGACGTTGGTGAAGCTCGGGCCGACGGTGACGGCCAGGATCAGCGCGAGCAGGATCACCGGGAACGAGAGCGTGGCGTCGGTGACCCGCATCAGCGCCGCGTCGACGCGGCCGCCGTAGTAACCGGCCACGAGGCCGATGGTGGCGCCGACCGCGCCGGCCAGGAGCACGGCCAGCGCGCCCACCGCGAGCGAGACGCGCGAGCCCCAGATGATGCGCGTCAGCATGTCCCGGCCCAGCCGGTCGGTGCCGAGCGGGTGCGCCCACGAGCCACGCTCCTCCCACACCGGCGGGCGGAAGCGCAGGCGCAGCGACTGCTCGTAGGGATCGCCGGGGCTGAGCAGCGGCGCCAGCAGCGCGATGAGCACGAACACGGCGATGATGCCGATGGAGACGACCGGCACCCGGCGCCCGCGCGCCCGCGGCTCGGGCCGCGCCGCGCGCTCGGGAACGGCGACGACGCTCACCGCGAATACCGGATGCGCGGATCGATCACCGCGTAGAGACAATCGACGCCGAGGTTGACGGCGGCCACGATGGTGGCGGTGGTGAGCACGACCGCCTGGATCACCGGGAAATCGCGCGAGGTGATGCCGTCGTACGCGAGGCGCCCGAGCCCCGGCCACGCGAACACCGTCTCGACGACGATGGCCGTGGTGACGAGGATCGCGAAGTAGATGCCGGCGAAGGTGACGACGGGGATGAGCGCGTTCTTGAGCGCGTGGACCCACACCACCTTGCGCTCGGCGACGCCCTTGAGCCGGGCGAGCTTCACGTACTCCGAGTCGAGCACCTCGAGCATCCCCGAGCGCAGCAGGCGCATCATGCCGGCCACCACGAACCAGCCGAGCGTGAGGCCGGGCAGGACGTAGGAGGCGAGGCTGTCGGCGCCGCCCGCCGGCAGCCACTGCCAGCGCCCTGCGACGAACTCCACGAGCACGATGGCCACCCAGAACGTCGGCAGCGACTGCCCGAGCACGGCCACGATCTGCGCCGCGCGGTCCACACCGGTGCCCTTCTTCACGGCCGCCATCACGCCGAGCGGAAAGGCGATGGCCAGCGACGCGCCCATCGCGAAGGCGGCGAGCTTGAGTGAGTTCGGCAGCCGCTCGCGCAGCAGCTCGATGACGGGCCGGCGCGCGCGGATCGAGGTGCCGAAGTCCCCGGTGACCGCGCGGCCGACGAACGAGAAGTACTGCTCGACGTACGGTCGGTCGAGCCCGAGGTACTTGCGGGCGTTGGCATAGTCCTCCTCGCTGGCGTTCATCGGGAGGATCATGTGCAGCGGGTCGCCGGTGGCGCGAGCGAGGACAAAGACCACGACAGACAGAATCGCCAGTGCCACCAGCGACTGGAGGAGACGAAAGAGGACGAAGCGAAGCACGGGTTGTTGAAGGTTGGGGGGGAGCCGAGCTCCCCCCCAACTCCCCCCCAGCGCCTATTTCCGCGCGAGCTCGTCGATGAACAGGTCGTACATCACGGCGCCCGGGTTGTACTTGCCGAGCGTCTTGGAGGTCGCGTACGGCGAGTGCACGTAGACGACCGGCACGCCGTGGTGCTCGCTGCGCATCCGCGTGTAGATGTTGCGCATGAGCGCGTTGATCTTCTCCCGGTCGGTCTGGCGCATGACCTGCGCGATCATGCCGTCGATCTCCGGATCGTTGACGGTGTCGTTCAGCTTGGACGGCGTGTAGGCCTGTTTCTCCAGCAGGGCGTAGGTGCCGATCCAGTCACGGTTGGCGATGTTGTAGTAGCCCACCGCGCCGGGCGCCTTGCGATCCACCCACTGTTTGCGGAAGGCCGGGTAGTCGACGGGGATGAGCTTGCTCTTGACGCCGATCTTCTCCCAGTAGCCCGCCACCGCCTCCGCGAACGACTTGCCCTCGGCGAAGCCGGGGAGCTGGAAGGCGTAGACGTCTTGCGTGAAGCCGCCGGCGTAGCCGGCGTCGGCGAGCAGCTTCTTGGCGCGCGCGACGTCGTACGGGTAGGCCATCTCCGGCGTCACCTTGAAGCCGACCTCCTTGAACGCCCACGACAGCCCCATCGGAATCGCCGCCGGCTCGGCGTAGCCACCGAAGATCGACTGCGCGATCTCGGCACGATCGATGGCCAGATTGAGCGCCTCGCGCACGCGCTTGTCCTTGGTGGGCGGCGTCCGGCCCTCGGGGCCGAGGATCCACCACATGTGGATGATGGCTTCTTCCCTCCGCATGTGGACCGGGAAGCCTTCCTTCTCCAGCTCCTTCACGCGCTCGCGGCTCACGTCGGCCACGTCCGCCTCACCGCGGCGCAGCAGCGCGATGCGCGTCGTCTCCTCGGGGACGAGCTTGAACGTCACGTTCTTGTACTTCGGCACGCCGATCCGCCAGTGGTTGTCGACCGCCGTCATCTTGATGTGCGAGCCGACCACCTGCTCGACGAACTTGTAGGGACCCGTGCCGACGGGCTTGCGGGCGAATACATCATCGCCGTTGGCCTCGATGTATTTCTTCGGAAGTACCATTCCTTCTGTCGAAAGCGATCGCGACAAGTACGTTGGAATGATCAGCGTGGATTCCTTCAGGACAATCACGACGCGGTCGGGCGCCGGCGTCTCGATGTCGGCGATGAGCGTGCGCAGCGGGCCCGCATAGCCCGTCGTGGAGCGCTTGCTCATGGCGCGCTGGAGGCTGAACTTCACGTCCTCCGACGTCATGTCGCTGCCGTCGTGGAACTTCACGCCCTTTCGGAGATGGAACGTCCAGCGCCTGTGGTCGGCCGAGCTTTCCCACTTGCTGGCCAGCCCGCCCGCCTGCGACGGCTGGCCGTCCGGCGTGACGCCGACGAGATAATCGAACATCAGCGAGAGGTAGTACTTCACGTTGTGGCCCTGGAGCGCCGGGTCCAGCGTCTCGGCGGAGAAGCTCGACAGCGCGACCGTGAGCTCCGACTTGGCTTGCGCCCACGCGGGGCTTGCGACGGCGATCAGCAGCAGCAGCGACGTCACGATGATCCGGGTCGTCGATTTCATTGGTTGGGTCCTCCGGGAGGCCCTGACCGTATCGCGGGACGGGCCGGCGGCGCAAGTCCGCCGGCCCCGACGACCCTAGCCCGCTGCGATGACGCTCTGTCCCAAGCGGAGGCTGCACGAGCGTCGTGTAACGAGCACCGACTCGCGCTGTTCGAGCGCCGGCTTCGCCGGCGCAACCGGATCCTGGGGGAGGTATCGGAGGGGGCCGTCGAGGCCCCCTCCGAGTTTTTAGCTCGCTGGCTTGAGCTGGCCGCGCGTGGCCTGGACGACCTGCTCCTGCGCCCACTCCATCGCCCGCCTGGTCGGCATGCCGTGGATCGCCTTGGCGACCATGTCGGGCAGCACGTAGTTGTTCTCGATCCGGCGCACGGCGTCGTTCGGCTTCGCGGGCCACCCGCGGGGATGCGCGTACTCCGCCTCCTTCGGGAGCATCGCGAATTTTGGATTGCGCACCCAGATCGGATGGTCGGCGAGGTTGCGGAGCGGCGGCTGGTTGAAGGCATTGGACGCCACGATCCACGCGTCGAAGTTCTCCTTGCGGAACAGGAACTGGACGAACTCCTTCGCCGGCTCGGCGTTCTTCGAGAATTTCCAGAGCCCGATTCCGTTGATGCCCGGCGCGCTGTGCGTGCCCGCGGGCCCGGCCGGGCTCGGATGGTGGTTGATGTCGTCGGCGATCGGCATCTTGTTGGCGAGCGCCGTGTTGTAGGGGCTGATCGGGTTGTGGATCCACGAGCCCTTGCCGGAGAGGATGAACCGGTTGTTGGACGCGTCGTCCCAGGACAGCACCTCGGGCTCCATGCCGTCGCGATAGAGCTCCTTGTACCACTCGATCACCTGCGCGGTCCTGTCCGACACGATGGCCGGCGTCTTGCCGTCCACCTCGAGGACCTTGCCGCCGTAGCACCAGAAGATGGCCCAGAAACTCGTGTTCGAGTCGCCGCAGTGGCTGATGGCGATGCCCACCGGATTGCCCTGCCGCTTGAGGACCTTGCCCTGCCGCAGCAGCTCGTCCCATGTTTTCGGGTACTCGAGGCCGGCCTTCGCGAAGTGCGCCATGTTGTAGGTCGCGGGAAACGCGACCCAGAACCAGGGCACCGCACGCCAGCCCGAGCCCGTCTGGCACGACTCCGCGGCGAACGGATACCAGCCGCCGTACTTCTTGCCGAGCGTGTCGACCAGCGGGCCCACGTCGACGAGCAGATTCTCGAAGAGGTACGGATCGGCGTGGCTCAGGAGGACGAGATCGTGGCCGGACTGGCTCTGGGCCTCGGCGGCGCGCTTGGCCGGCAGCTGCAGGCCCTGGATGGTGTCGACTTTGACCGTGAGACCGGCCTGCTTGCCGAACACCTCGGCCTGCCGTCGGAGCTCGTCGTCGGAGGCCGGAACGAAGTGGTTGGTGCTCAAGAACGTGAGCTCGCGCTTCTGGGCGTAGGCGGGAGCGCGATCCAGCAGTACCGTGGCGCCGGCCACGGCCGAAGAGAGAAGGAAGTCGCGGCGCGTCGTTCCTCGCATGGCTCAACCCCCCTTGCGTGGACGTTGGGGCGCAAGTATCACATAATGGCCGGCGCCGAAAAAGGAGATGCCATGCCCAAGAAGCCGCTGAGCCTCGCGTGCGTGCTGTTCGTCGCGGCGCTGATGTCCGGCGCGTCGGTCGTCTCACCGGCGCTCGCCCAGGGCAAGAAGCTCAAGATCGGCGTGATCTACGACTACACCGGGCCGCTCGCGGGCGGCGGGTCGGACCTGCACGCGCTCGGCGCGAAGATCATGATCGACTACTTTGCGAAAAAAGGGGGCGTCGAGGGCTACGCGATCGAGGCAACCTACGCGGACGCTCAGAGCAAGCCCGACGTGGCCATCAACGAGGCGGTGCGGCTGGTCGAGCAGGAGAAGGTCGACATGCTCCTCGGCTTCTATTCGTCGGCGCAGTGCGTCCCGGTCGCCGCGCGCGTCGAGCAACTGAAGAAGTTCATGTGGATCACCACATGCATCTCCTCGGCCGTGCTCGAGAACCGCAATCTGAAATACGTGTTCCGGGTGCAGCCGAGCGGCCGCCAGTTCGGCTTGATGTCGATGGACTTCATCGCTCAGAACGCCAGGGCGAAGCTCGGCAAGGAGCCAAAGGACCTCAAGGTCGCCATCATCCACGAGGACGGCGCGTACGGTATCGACGTCTCGAAGGGCAACGAGGAGGGGGCGAAGAAGGCCGGCTTCAACGTCGTGCTGAAAGAAGGCTACTCGGCCACCGCGCCCGACCTCTCGTCCCTCGTGATCAAGCTCAAGCGCGCCCGCCCCGACGTCCTGTTCCACACCGGCTACAACCCCGACATCGCGCTGTTTCTGCGCCAGGCGCGCGAGCAGGGTCTGCGCTTTCACGCGCTCGTCGGCCACGGCGCCGGCTACGGCGTGTACGACAAGCTCAAGGAAGCGGTCGGCAAGGACGTCAACTATGTCTTCAACGTCGACCCGATCTCGATCTGGCTTGCCAACGAGAAGGCGCTGCGCCCCGAGCTGGTCCCGATGATCAAGATGATCGGCGACGAGTACGAGAAGGCGCGACCCGGGACGCACGTGAAGTCGGCCCACGTCGGCATGGCCGCCAGCAACACCTACGTCTTCATGACCGAGGTCCTGCCCAAGGCCATCAAGAAGTACGGTGGCATCGACGCCGACTCGCTGCGCAAGGCCGCGCTCGAGGTGAACCTGCCCGAGGGCGCCACCATGCTCGGCTTCGGCGTGCACTTCCTGGGTGACGGGCCTATGGCGGGGCAGAACGACCGCGCGTTCCCCGTCATCGTGCAGTACGTCGACGACAAGCCGTACATCGTGTGGCCCAAGAGTCTGCAGCACCGCGAGCCGGTGCTGCCGCTGCCCTCGTCGTCGCCGTACGCGGCGAATTAACGCCAATCTCTGAAAGGGATGACGACTCCTGAACGTTCCGTTCGTTCTGTCCGCTTTCCGGCTGCATACGGCGCGCCGGGAGGACCGGAGAGTCTTCTTCCCTGGAGCTACGTCGAGGAGCGTCTTCGGGCCGCGTCGAATTACTGGATGACGACGGTTGGTCCAAACGCGCGGCCGCATGTGCGGCCCGTCGATGGCGTGTGGGTCGACGGCGCGCTGTGCTTCGGTGGATCGCCGGAGACGCGCTGGGTGCGAAATCTAATGATCAATCCCTCGATCTCCGCCCATCTCTCGAGCGAAGCCGAGGCGATCATCCTCGAAGGCACCGCCGAATACGTCACGGAGCCTTCACATTCCCTCGCCGCGCCATCCGCGGCTGCTTCCAAGGAGAAATACCCGCAGCACTTCTCCGGAAATGCGGCGCCATTCCGGCCGTTCTGGGCGCTCCGGCCCACCACGGCCCTTGCTTGGACCCTCGAGGGCTTCCCACGAGGCGCGACTCGCTGGCGCTTCCCCACGCGATGAGCGTGCCGGATCACGTCAGGGCGAGGTGGGGACAAGGCGACTAGACGGCCGGGATGTTGCCCAGCACCGACCGCGTGAGCCCCGGGTGCTCCGTCCACGCCGTGCGGAGCTTCTGCGTCGCCTCGATCCAGTCGGCGCCGCGCGGGAGCACCACGCCGCCTGACCGCACCGCGTAAACCCTGGGGTCGTCCACGCCGGGCGGGATCTGGCCTCGATCGCGCAGCGCCCTGGCGGCGTCGAGCAGCCGCTTGCGGGTGCGGATCACCATCGCGTCGCTCGTCCCGAGGTGCTCGCGCGTGCGGTCGTACACGGGCCCCATGCTCTCGGTCACCGCCTGGTCTTGCAGATGGATGCTTCCGATGCCGGTGAAGCTGACCGTCTTCTGCGCCTTGCGGTCGATCAGATAGTCGTTGGTGCCGTCGGCCGCGCACCGGAAGCGCCCATACCAGTCGGTGGTGTTCGGCAGCGTCTCGGGTGGCGCCACGGCCTGGCGGCCGGCGTTTCTGGGGGGTGGCGGCGCCCCGTGCGTGATCAGGAAGGCGAGCGTGTGCGCATCGTCCATCGGCACCCAGGCCCGCACGCGGACCTCGAGCCCGAGCACACCCGTGGGGATCATCGCGTAGAAGGGGAACAGGAAGTTGGCGATGCGCCAGTAGTTCGTGTCCGCCTCCGCCGGGCGATACGCGCCATACATGACGCCGGAGTCCGTGTCGGTCACCTCGTACCGCGGCGCGCGGTCGGCGAGCGCGTACCGGGCCCAGCTGTCCGGCGGCACCTCGGAGGCGTCCACGCCGCCGAGGTGCAGGTACACGGTGTGGCCGGTGTCGATGTCGCCCTCCAGCGCCTGTATCCAGTTGCAGTCGCGCTGGTACACCTGGATGCGGTTGTCGGCGAGCATCGTGGCCTCGAGCTCCGGCATCGGCGGCGGCGTCGGCCGCGGTCCCAGGTACGTCCAGATGAGCCCGCCGCGCTCGACGCAGGGATAGGTCACGGCCCGGACCTTCTGCTTGAAGTTGCTCTCCGCCGGCTCGATGGGCATGTCGACGCAGCGGCCGCCCACGTCGAACTTCCAGCCGTGATAGACACAGCGCAGGCCCTCGGCTTCGTTGCGGCCGTAGAAGAGGCTGGCGCCGCGATGCGGGCAGCTGTTCTGGATCAGGCCCACGGCCCCCGACGAGACGCGGAACGCGATGAGGTCCTCGCCCAGCAGACGCACGCGCAGCGGCGCGCCGTCGGGCTCGGGCAATTCGCTCGACAACGCGGCGGGCACCCAGTACTGCCGCATGAGGTTGCCCATCGGTGTTCCCGGTCCGATCCGACAGAGCAGCTCGTTGTCGTCCCGACTCAGCATGGGCGCCTCCGCGCGGTCTGATCAGGCGGGCCCGATGGTACACTCCCGGCGACGCGACGCAAAGGAGCGCCCAGCATGACAGCACCCACGCTTCCGCCGTTGCTCTCGAGCGACGGTCACCTGGAGGTCCTGCCCGAGCGCTGGACGCCGCGCATGCCCGCGAAGTATCGCGAGCGCGCGCCGCGGACGGTCAAGCTCTCCGACGGCGGCGACGCGATCCTCGTCGAGGGCCAGCCGCCGTATCCGGCGCCGTTCCTCGATCTCCGGGCCGGGCGGACGAACGAGACGTGGCAGCCATTCGGCACCACGGTGGAGGGCACGGCGGGCGTGGGGCCGCCGGAGCAGCGCCTGCGCGAGCAGGACATGGATGGTCTGCTCGCGGAGGTGATCTTCCCCAACATGCAGGTCGGCCCGCGGCTCTGGCGCGCGCTGACCGACGACGACGTGTACCGCGCGACCGTCCGCGCGTACAACGACTGGCTGGCCGAGGAATACTGCGCGGTCTCGCGTGACCGCCTCATCGGGCTGGGCGTCATCCCGTGGACGAACCTCGACGACGCCGTGGCCGAGCTCGAGCACTGCGCGAGGCTGGGGCTCCGCGGCGTCAACCTCGGCGTGTTCCCGAACGGCAGGGCGTATCCGCTGCCCGAGGACGACCGGTTCTGGGCGGCCGCGATCGACATGAGGATGCCGCTGACGGTGCACGTCGCCTTCGATCGCCTGGGCCCGCGCGCGTCGCAGCCGACATTCGAGTACCCGGGCGCCGATCCGGAGGTCCTCAAGAAGCTCGGGCCGCGCAAGATCGTGGAGTGGATCGCGCTGCCGTTCCTGAACATCCCGCCCGCCATCAGCCTCGCGCAGCTGGTCATGTCCGGCGTCTTCGATCGCCTGCCGGACCTCCGAATCTTCTTCGCCGAGTCGCGCCTCGGCTGGGTACCGTTCTGGATGGAGGAGGCCGACTACTGGTACGAGCGCCACCGCCACTGGGCGCAGCGCCTGCTGCACGTCCAGCCGCTGACGCAGCGGCCGAGCGACTACGTGCGCCGGCACGTCTCGTTCAGCCTGCAGCACGTCGAGCGCGTCGCGGTCGAGCTGCGTCACCACATCGACGTCGAGCGCATCATGTTCGCGACCGACTTCCCGCACATCGAGTGCGACTGGCCGAACACGCGCCCCTTCGCCGAGCGGCTCTTCGCCGGCGTGCCGGCCGACGAGGCCTTCAAGATCGCGGCGGGCAACATGCTGGCGTTCTTCCGGCTCGAGGACACGCCGGTGGGCAAGAGTGTGCTGGCGCGGGCGCCGCAGGCCGCCACGCGCGCCTAGACCGCAAGGAGACCGTCATGTTCCAGCTCCGCAAGCTCGGCCACGTCGTGCTCAACGTGACCGATCTCGAGGCCTCGGTGCGGTTCTACACCGAGGTGCTCGGGCTCTCGATCAGCGATCGCTATCCGGACAGCATGGTGCCGGGCGGCATGGTCTTCATGTGCGTGAGCACCGACCATCACGGCGTGGCGCTGGTGGGCGGCGCGTCGAAGCTCGAGCGCAGCACGCTCAATCACTTCGCGTTCGAGGTGGGCTCGCCCGACGAGGTGTTCCGCGCCCGGGCGTGGCTGCGCAAGCACGACGTCCCCATCGTCTTCGAGGGACGGCGGCGCGCCGGCTGTCAGCTCGCCATCGAGTTCCGCGACCCCGACGGCAACAACCTCGAGATCTACTGGGGCATCGACCAGGTCGGCACGACCGGCGGGTCGCGTCCCGCGAGCGAGTGGCGGCCGGCGCGGAGCCTGGAGGACGCCGTCGCCAACCCCGTACCCGGTCAGCGCCTGCCACCGATTGCGATCGACACAGTGTGACCGAGGAGCGCCACGGGTTTCCCGGGGCGCTCCGAGCGTTGAGGGGTATGGGGGGCCATGTCGGGGCCCCCCATGTAAGCAGTCAGGCGGGCGGTCCGACGTCCACGAGCCCAAGCTTGAGCAGCACGTCGTCGCCCGGCTTCATGCCGTCCAGCGCGGTGGGCGACGGTGTCAGCGTGAAGGACCCGCCCGGCGTGGCGACGGTCGCCGTCCCCTTGGCCTGATCGACGGCCGCGATCGAGCCGGTCACGGTGGCGACGCGTGTGTCGATCACGCTGACCGTCACGAAGACGACGTGGCCCGGCTTGACCTCGCTGACGACGGCGGGCGGAAACGTCGCGGCCAGCGTCATCCCGTCGGCGGCCATCTCGATCCGTCCCGTCGCGGGATCCACCGAGGTCACCTGCGCTCTCACGAGCGTGCGGGCGTCCCCCGAGCCCGTCGGCTCGCGGCCGACGCCGCCACGCCCGGACGGCGCGGGCTTCGCGCGGCCGCGCTGCGCCAGCAGCGTCTCGGCCGCCGCCGGGCCGACGTCGAGCACGCGGGACATGGCAACGCCGGCGAGCACGCGCATCAGCCCGACGACGACAACTCGTTTGGTCATCGTGCTCACCACCGCCGCCAGTAGCCGTACGGGCGGTAATAGCCGTAGACGGGATACGCGGGCGCTACCACATAAGGCCGGGGCGCGACGACGACGGGAGCGGGCGCGACGACCACGGGCGGGGGAGCCACGGCGACCGGCGGGCCGACGGGCACCGCGATGCAGCCCGCTGCGAGCGCGGCGAGGCCGAGGACGAGCATCGATCCGGCGAGCTTGACGAGGGGCATCGTTGGTTCCTCCACCCGTCAGACGCCGTGCCCTCAGTTGTTATTCTGACGAGAGCCCGCCCCAGACCTCGCGGGCGACCGACACGCAGAGCGCGAGCTTGGCCTTCTGCGCCTCGATCGTGAGCTCGTTGCCCTCGACCGTCGACGAGAAGCCGCACTGCGGGCTGACGGCGAGCTGGTCCATGGCGATGTGCTTCGCGGCCTCGTCCAGCCGGCGCTTCAGATCGTCCGTGTTCTCGAGCACGCCCACCTTGCTGGTGACGAGGCCGAGCACGACGCGTACGCGCTTGCCGACGTGGCGCAGCGGCGAGAAGTCGCCCGAGCGCGCGTCGTCGAACTCGAGGAAGAAGCCGTCGTACGGCATCTGCGTGAAGATCGTCTCGGCGATCCTCGCGTAGCCGCCCTGCGCGCGCCACGCCGAGCGGAAGTTGCCGCGGCACAGGTGCGTGCAGATCGCCATGTCCGCGGGCTTGTCGCGCAGCGTGGCCCGGATCATCTTCACCGACAGTGCGAGCTGCGCGTCGGGGTCCTCGCCGCGCGCCTTCAGCTGGGCGCGCAGCTCCTCGTCGCAGAGGTAGGCGAGGCTCACGTCGTCCAGCTGGAGGTAACGGCAGCCGGCGGCGTAGAGATCGGCGATCTCCGCGCGGTAGGCGGCGGCCGTGTCCTCCACGAACGCGTCGAGGTCGCGATAGACGCGCGTGTCGATGCCGGCGCGCCCGACCTGGGAGTAGAGCATGTTGGGTGAGGGAATCGTGAGCTTCGGCGTGCGGGTGACGACGGACTTCAAGAACTTGAAGGCCTCGACGAAGATGGGCCTCGGCCGCGTCACCCGGCTGGTGATCGCGAGGTCGGGCCGGGTGAAGTGGAGGTCGCCGCCCTTGCCGTGGAACGTGACGGGAATCGTCTGGCCCTGGCTCGACCAGCCGTCGAGCTGGAGCAGGAAGTCCATGTGCCACGACTTGCGGCGGTGCTCGCCGTCGGTGATGCCCTGCAGCCCGACCTCTTCCTGGAGCTTCACGACCTCGCGGATGGAGGCGTCCTCGGCCGCCGCCAGCCTGTCGGCGCCGACGCGTCCGGCTTCCTTCTCGAGCCTCAGCGCCTTGAGCGCGGCGGGACGCAGGAGGCTGCCGACGTGGTCGGCGCGGAACGGCCCTCGTGCCGCGGCCGTCATTTCACTTTTTGAGGTGCCGGCCGAGGAAGGCGAGCATCTTCTCCCAGGCGTCCTTGGCCTGCGAGGGACGGTAGCGCTCGGCGTTCGTGAAGTTCAGGAAGGCGTGGCCGGCGCCCTCGTAGCGGTGGAACTCGTGCGCCTTGCCGTGGCGCGACAGCTCGGCGTCGATCGTGTCGACGTTGGCGGGCGAGGGATTCGTGTCGTCCAGCCCGAAGAAGCCGATCATCGGCGCCGCGACGGCCTTCGTGAGGTCGAACGGCGCCGGCCCCTCGCCCCAGGGCTTCATGATGTTGCCGCCGTAGAAGACGCCGGCCGCGCGCCAGGCCGCCGGCCGCGCCCCCGCGAGCAGGTAGGTGATGCGCCCTCCCATGCAAAAGCCGAGCACCGCGAGGTCGGTGACGCGCGTGTCCTTGAGCGCGCGCAGGTGCGCGATGGTAGCGTCCGCGTCGGCGAGGATCTCCGCGTCGCGCAGCCGCCCGATGCGCGTCATCATGTCGGCGCCGTCCTCGGGCTGGCGGTGATAGAGATCCGGCGCTGCCGCGGCGTAGCCGTGGCGCGCGAGGTCGTCGACGCGGTCCTCGATGAACTTGTCGAGGCCGGGGCCGTGCGCATCAGGGCCTCCCTTTCGTCTCGAGCGCCTTGTGAAGCGCCCCATCCTTCATGATCATGCGCAGGGCGTTGCGGTCTTGCAGGATCGTGATGTCGGCGAGCGGGTCGCCGTCCACCAGCAGCAGGTCCGCCAGCGCGCCGGCCTTGATCACGCCGAGCTCACCGGGCAGGCCCATGAGCTCGCCGCCCAAACGCGTGGCCGCGACGATCGTGTCCATCGCCGGGAAGCCGAGGATCTTGACGAAGATCCAGAGATCGCGCGCGTACGTGCCGTGCGGCGTGTAGGGGAAGCCGTAGTCGCCGCCGGGCAGCACGCGGATCCCGCGCTTGCGCATACGGTTCATGGCCTCGACGGTCACCGCGAGCTCGCGCTCGAACGCCGCCGAGCGCTCGGCGGTCACGCCCCACTGGCCGGCGGCCTGGCTCAGGTTGTAGGTGATGCCGAGCGCGGGCCCGACGAAGATGCGATCGCGGGCCGCCTCGAGCGCGTCGAGCGCGCGCTCGTCGACCCAGTTCGCGTGGTAGATGACGTCGATCCCGTGGCGCAGCGCGATCATCACGGACTCCGCGCTGCGGCAGTGCGCCGCCACGCGCAGCCGCGCCGCGCGCGCGACCTCCATGGCCGCCGCGACCTCGGCGTCGCTCATCGGCGTCTCGTCGGAGGGATAGCTCGACGTGCCGGCATCCCCGGAGAGGTTGAGCTTCAACAGGTCGACGCCCTCGCGCGCCAGCAGCCGGCACACGCGGCGGATCTGGTCGGGGCCGTCGGCGACCCAGCAGAACGTCGGGGTCTCGTGGTGCGGCAGGTGCAGCATGTTCGTGTCGCCGAGGCCGCCGGTGACGGTGATCTCGGGCCCGTTGGCGAGCAGCCGCGGCCCAGGCACGCGGCCGGCCTCGATCTCGCGCTTGAGCACCACGTCCAGCCGCGGCTTCGGCGACGCCGCCGAGAACGCGCTCGTGTAGCCGCAATCGAGCATCAGCGTCGCGTTGCGCACCGTGACGAGCATGTGCTCCTCGGGCGGCAGGCGCGTCAGCTCCTGGGACGGCATGTCGGCGAAGCCGAGGTGCGCGTGCGACTCGACGAGGCCGGGCATCAGCGTCGCCCCGCTGGCGTCGATGAGGGTCGCGCCGCGGGGCGGCGGCGCCGTGCCGGCCGTGACCTCGGTGATCCGGTTGGCTTCGACGCGCACGGCGCCGGCGAAGGCCGCCTTGCCGGTGCCGTCGAGGATCCTGGCGTTGGCGATCAGGTACGTGCCCATAGTGGCGCGGAGCTTACCATGGCGACCCGGGCGGACTTCTGTTATCGTCCCGTCACTCTCGTTCCCGGCAGGAGGACCACGATGAGCCTCGATCGACGAACGTTCCTGAAGCGCACCGGCGCCGCCGGCGCCGCCGCCTTCATCGCCTCGCGGCTGCCCGCCCCGGGCGCCGCTTCCGCACAGGACATGACCGTCCGGCCCGATCCCGCCGCCAAGCGCGGCGGCACGCTTCGCTACGCCGTGCACAACGCGCCCGCCCACTTCGACGTTCACCAGTCCGGCACCGTCGCCAACATCGGTCCGCAGAGCCCGATGTACGACACGCTGCTGCGGCGCAGCCCGAAGGACGGCCAGACGATCATCCCTGACCTCGCGCAGCGCTGGGAGATCTCGCCGGACGGCAAGAAGTACACGTTCTACCTGCGCAAGGGCGTCAAGTTCCACGACGGCGCCGACTTCACCGCCGACGACGTGAAGGCGACCTACGATCGCATCGCGCACCCGCCCAAGGGCGTGGTGATCCCGCGCACGCCGCTCTTCTCCACGGTCGGCGAGATCGTCGTGATCGACCCCCACAAGATCGAGTTCAGGCTGACGGAGTCGCGGCCGAAGGCCTACATGCTGGGCGCGTTCGCGAGCGGCTGGAACATCATCGTCCGCAAGAAGACGCTCGAGGAGAACCAGGGCAACCTGCGGCAGGTGATGAACTATCCGGGCACGGGACCGTTCCGCCACGTCGCGCGCCGGGACAAGGAAGTCTGGCACATGGAGCGGAACCCCGACTACTGGAACAAGGGGCTGCCGCTCGTCGACAAGCTCGACGTCTACCACATGTTCCCGTTCTCGCCTGAGCTCGGCTCCTCGTTCCTGTCCGGCAAGGTCGACTACGCGCGGCTCCTGGATCCGGTCTCCTGGCGCAAGGCCAAGGAGATGCCGGGCGTGACCGCGGCCGCGTTCAACCAGAGCGTCATCCAGGCGTTCTGGACGAACATGCAGAAGAACAAGGCGCTGGCCGACCCGCGCGTGCGCCGGGCCATCCACCTGGCCATGGACCGCCACACGCTCGTCGAAGTGGTGAAGGACACCGCCCCCATGCAGGTGGGCGGCTTCGTCTATCCGTTCCACGAGATGTCGACGCCGCGCGCCGAGCTGGAGAAGAAGCTCGGCTACCAGAAAGACATCAAGCCGGCCGTGCAGGAGGCCCGCAAGCTCATGCAGGCGGCGGGCTACGGCCAGGGTCTGAAGAACCTCGACTTCGTCGTGCGCGACATCGCGACCTTCAAGCTGTGGGCGGTGGCCATCCAGGCCATGCTGAAGGAGCACCTGAACATCGAGTCGAACCTCCGCGTCGTGCAGACCTCGGTCTGGTTCGACGAGGCGCAGGCGGGCAACTTCGACCTGGCCATCAGCGCGATCGTGTCCACGCTCATGGACCCATCCGACATCTTCAGCGCGTGGTACGGCAAGGACGGCCCGCAGAACTACTCGCGCTGGACGAACCCGGTGTTCCACGACATCGCCAACCAGGTCGAGCGCGAGCTGGACGACAACAAGCGCAGGATGCTCGTGCGCAAGGCGGAGGACATCCTCGAGAACGATCCGCCGCTCATCCCGGTGTCGTACGAGCAGATCTACGACGCCTGGTACAACAAGGTCCACGGCCAGAACCCGTCCACCTACTTCGGGATCTACGACGTGGTCCGATGGGACAACGTCTGGCTCGCTTGATTGACGTGGGGGGCCTCGAGGGGCCCCCCACATCCCCCGTCGCACCCTAAGCATGCGGAAGTACCTGGCGCGCCGGGCGGTGTACGCCGCCGTCACACTGCTCGGTGTCTCGCTGAGCATCTTCGTGATCCTCCGGATCCTGCCGGGGGATCCGCTCGTGGCCATCCTCGGGGTCGAGGGGCACGCGCGGATGACCCCGGCGGACCGCGTGCGCATCATGGCCGACCTCGGGCTCAGCGACCCGCTGCCGCTGCAGTACGTCCACTGGCTCCGCGACATCGCCGCCGGTCGCCTCGGCAAGTCGTTCTTCCGCGGCGACACCGTCTCCGAGCTGATCGCGCATCGCGGACCGATCAGCGCCGAGATTGGCGTGCTCGCGCTGTTCGTCTCGTGGCTGGTCGGCCTCCCCGTCGGCATCCTGAGCGCGTTCAAGCCGAACAGCGTGCCCGACGGCGTCGCGCGCGCGCTGTCGATCCTCTTCATCGCCGTCCCGGGCTTCTGGCTCGGCATGCTGATCGTGCTCGCCTCGCTGTTCTGGTTCGGCTACAAGGCGCCGATCGTGATCGTCCACCTCTGGGAGAACCCGTGGCAGAACTTCCAGATCGTGATCGGCCCCGCCCTCGTCCTCGGGCTCGCGCAGGGCGCGTATATCTCGCGGATGTCGCGGTCCTGTCTGCTCGAGGTCATCGGCGAGGACTTCGTGCGGACGGCGCGGGCGAAGGGATTGCGCGAGGGGATCGTCGTGATGCGCCACGCGCTGCCGAACGCGCTGCTGCCCGTCGTCACGATCTCCGGCGTGCTGCTGGGCTTCGTGCTGGGGGGGTCGGTGGCTGTCGAGCAGGCGTTCGGTGTGCCGGGGCTGGGGCGCGCGCTCGTGATCGCGGTGATCGAGCGCGACATCATCGTCGTGCAGAACCTCGTGCTGCTCTACGCCGTGATCTTCGTGGTGGTCAATGTGCTGGTCGACCTCAGCTACGCGTGGCTCGACCCGCGCATCCGGTACGGCTGATGGTACTGCGAGCCGCAGCCCGTTCGACGGGCGAGGCGAGCCTGTGATCAAGTCCGCGTTGCTCGTGGAGCTCGCCCGCTTCTCCCGCCGCAACACGCTGTCGGCCGTCGGCGGCCTCGTGGGCCTCTCCATCATCGTCATTGCGCTGGCGGCCCCGCTGCTGGCCCCGCGCGATCCGCTCAAGGCGGATTTCCGGCGCATGAACAAGCCGCCCGACGCCCAGAGCTTCCTGGGCACCGACCAGGTGGGCCGCGACACCCTGAGCCGCGTGATCTACGGCGCGCGCACCTCGCTGTTCGTGGCGTTTTCCGCCGTCATCCTCGGCACGACCGTGGGCTCGCTCTGGGGCGTCGCCTGCGGCTATCTGCGCGGACGCTTCGACCTCTACAGCCAGCGCATCATGGAAATCCTGCAGTCGTTTCCGGATCTCATCCTGGCCATGGCCATCTCCATGGCCATCGGCACCGGCCTGCAGGCCGTGATCTTCGCCATCGCGGTCACGCGCATCCCGTTCGGTGGGCGCGTCATCCGCTCGGTGGCGCTGTCGGTGCGCGAGATGCCGTACGTGGAAGCGGGGCGGGCGAGCGGAGCCTCCGCCCTGCGGATCATGGCGCTCCACGTCCTGCCCCAGTGCATCGCGCCCTACCTGGTCCTGGCCACGACGCATCTGGGGGCGGCGATCGTCATCGAAGCGGCGCTGGGCTTCCTCGGCGTCGGCGTGCCGCCGCCCACGCCGACGTGGGGCAACATGCTCGCCGACTCGATCACCGCGCTCGTCCCGCCGTGGTGGCTGGCCTTCTTCCCCGGCCTCGCCATCACCGTGACGGTGCTCGCGTTCAACCTCCTCGGCGACGGCATTCGTGACACGCTCGACCCGCGCCTGTCGCCCGCATTCTTGCGGATGATGGCGGGAGGCCGCCGGGGGTAGTCGCTCAGCGGCCCGAGAACGTCGGCTCGCGCTTCTCCACGAACGCGCGAATCCCCTCCCGCGCGTCGTCGGTCTCGGCGCAGATGTTCTGGGCGAACGTCTCGAACTCGAGCGACGACTGGAGATCGGCTTCCGCGTTGCGATAGAGCGCGCGCCGAGCGAGCCGGATCGCGATGGGCGGCCCCTGCGCGATCTTCGCGGCCAGCTCGTACGTGGCCGGGAGCAGCCGCTCGGGTGGGTGCACCGCGCTCACGATGTCCAGGCGCAGCGCCTCGTCCGCGTCGATGATCTGTCCCGTGAAGATCATCTCGCACGCCTTCGCCATGCCGACCACGCGCGGCAGGAAGTAGGTCCCGCCCCAGTCGGGGTGGAGGCCGCGCCGGACGAATGCCTGCGAGAACCTCGCGGCGCTGGAGGCGAGGCGGATGTCGCAGGCGAGCGCGAGGTTCATCCCGGCGCCGGCGGCGGCGCCGTTCACCGCCGCGATGAGCGGCTTCGGCGAATCCCGCATGAGCAACACGGTGCGATCGCGCGACGGCGCCACGCGCTCCATGAGCGGCCGTCCGCGCCCCGCCTGGTTCGCGTCCTGCATCGCCTTGACGTCGCCCCCGGCGCAAAAGCCCTTGCCCGCGCCGGTGATGACGATCACGCGCACGTCCGGATCGTCGATGGCTCGCGTGAGGCCGGCGGTCAGGTCTTCGCGCAGCGTGCCCCCGAGGGCATTGAGGCGGTCGGGCCGGTTCAACGTCAGCGTGGCGACGCGATCCTTGGTCTCGTAGAGGAGGCATTCGTAGCTCATGGCGGCCGGTTCCCCTTTCGTTTCGATGGGCGCTACTATGCCTCAATTCCGACCAAGGAGACTCGATGGCCACTTATGTCCTGATCCACGGCGCGTACCAGGGAGGCTGGATCTGGAAGCCCGTCGCCACGCGGCTGCGCGCCGCCGGCCACCTGGCCCTCACGCCGACGCTGGACGGCTGCGGTGAGCGCCGCCACCTCGTGCGCGCCGGCATCACCGTCGGCACGCACGCCCGCGAGATCGCGCAGCGGCTGTACTACGAGGACCTGACCGACGTCGTCCTCGTCGGGACGAGCGCGGGCGGCATGGTGGTCCAGAAGGCCGCCGAGCTGGCGCGCGAGCGCGTCGCGCGGCTCGTGTTCGTGGACGCGCTCGTGCTGATGCCGGGCGAAAAGGTCGACGACATCGTCAAGCGCCCGGCGCCGAACGAGATCACCCAGCTGACGACGGGACCGACGAAAGCCGACGCCGAGAGCCGGCTCTTCCGCGACCTCGATCCCGCGCTGCGCGCGTGGGCGCTGGCGCGCGTGACGCCGCACCCGATCGCCGCCCTCGAGGCGCCGATGGAGCCGACCACGTTCTGGGAGCAGGCGTGGCCGGCCACGGTGATCCGCTGCCGCCGCGCGGCGAATCCCCCCGAGCACCACCAGCGGCGCACGGCCGAACGGCTGAAGGCCGCGTGGCACGAGCTGGACACCGGCCACTATCCGATGCTGAGCGAGCCGGAGGCGCTGACGCGGCTGCTGGTGGCGTGAGCGCCGCGCCTAGACTTCCGCGTAGTCGGCGGCCCTGACTTCGACGAAGTTGCCCTTGGCCACGGCTTCTGGCGCGATGGTCGACGTCTTGCCGGGGATGGGCACCTTCTTGAGGCCGCTCTTCCAGTCCGACTCGAAGATTTTCGCGTAGTAGCGCGCGAGCGCCGGATAGCGAATCATCAGCCCCGCCTCTCGATTCTGCGCGACCCCCGTCCGCGACCAGTTTTGCGAGCTCACGAGCACGGCTGTGCCGTCCACGATGACGAGCTTGTTGTGGCAGTGGACGAAGCGGGTCACGTCGATGTACCGGATGTGCTGGCCGAGCCGCAAGCCGTACGTCGTGCGCAGGGTGTCGAGGTTCTTCTTCTCCTTGGGGACGTCCTTGGCGGCAAAGAGCTTGCCGAGGACGATCCGCACGTCGAGCGCCGGGTTTTTCTGGCGCGCCGCCTTGATCGCGTCGAGCAGGATCACGACCTCCGGATGCTCGCTGCGGATGTACTGCTGCTCGATGAGGATCGATTTCTTCGCCGACCGGAGGAAGTCTGGGACCCGCTTCATGTAGTTGTCCGGCGACAGGACGGGCGCGACGCTGATGGCCGCGCTGGACGTGAACCGCTTGCTCGGGAAGAGCTCGGCCGGAATGTTCTTCGGCATCGCCTCCACGAGGTCCGGATGGGCGGGCGTCGGCGGCGCTTCGGCGGTCTCGATGGCGCCGCCGCCGAGCTCGAGCTTCATGTCGGCACGGAGGATCCTGGCGAAGAACGCGGCGAGCGGCTTGGAGCGGATGGCCACGCCCATGTCGCGGTTGCCGGTCACGAAGTGCTGGGGGTCGCCGCCGTCGGTCGCGTTGAACGGGATGCTATTGGCCGAGTAGTTGCCACTCTGCACGAGCGTCCACAGGCGGTCGATGACGATGACCTTCTCGTGCGAGGACGGGAAGTAGCGGTTCGTCTTGGCCGCGCACGAGGGCGCGGGCACCGCCTTGCAGCCGAACTTCTTCAGCTCGTCGAACAGAGCCTGCTCATCCTTGCTGTCGATGTCGAGCATCAGGTAGACCGTCACGCCGCGCTTCATCGTGTGCAGCACGAGGTCCTTCATGTAGTCGGCGCTGAAGTCGTAGATGCCGATGATGATCTCGCTGTTGGCGCCGTCCATGAGACGTCGCGTGACGGCGTAGGTCGAGTCGGGCGAGGCGTAGGCGAGGAAATCGCCGGCGATCTTGAATGCGGGCACGCTCGTCTTCGTGTAGGCCTTCAGCGTGCAATTCCGGGGGACCAGCTCGAGGCTGGCGGCCTCGGGCGGCGACTCGGTCTCGGCGCTCGTCACGAGGAGGGGTGGCACGGCTCGGCGCTCCTCTCCGGCTACTCGAGTTTGAAGCGTGGCGCCTTGCGGGCGACCAGCGGCACCGCCACCGTCTTGCCGCCGGCCTTGATCGGTAGCGTTTCCGGCACGGCGCGGGGCCGCTTGTCGAAGAGCGCGATGACGCCGTAGGTCGGCTGCCCCCGGCGCCGGACGCGATCCACCGCGATCGCGTGGGCGCCCAGCGATCGCAGGTATGCGGAGTGCCGCTCGCGGGCGAGATGCGCGTGTCGCTCGGTCGCCATGCGGGCGGTCGCTCAGCCGCGCCGGCGGGGCCGTCGTCGCCCGCGCCCCCGGCCCGCGCGGCTCACCCGCTGCGGGGATCCGAGGGCTGTGGTGACGAGCGTCACGCCGAGCGTGGCCAGCACCGTGCCGATCGGGCTGAAGACACTGCCGCCATCGGCCCCCGCGAAGTGCAGCCCGACGGCCTTCTTGCTGGCCTGGTCCAGCACCAGGGAGCCGGAATCGCCCGGCTTCGAGTACCTCGTGCAGAACACCTGGTCCAGGAAGCCCACCGATTTGCCAAGGTCGTCGTAGTCGAGCGCGAAGCGGAAGTGGACGTCGCGGATCGTCCCGGTCGTCCTGTTCGTTGTGCGCCCCACCTTGACGATCCTCATGCCGCGCACCGGCGCGGTGGCGCCCCTGGGCACGCCCAGTCCCTTGATGGCGGACACGAGCTCGTCGCGACGCGCGTTGAGCGGCCTGGCGATCGCGCAATCGGCGCCGTTCACGAAGTCACCCCCGGTGACGAACTTCTTGAAGCCCGAGAGCGTCGCGACGAGGTCCGCCGGCGCCTCGCCGCCGTCGGCGTCTCCGGGGTAGAGGATGTCGTCGCCGATCCTCGCGCGGCCGCTGCGGGCGAGCACGTGACTGTTGCTGAGGATATGAACGGTCTGGCCCTTCCTGACGAGCGCGCCGAGTGTTCCAGCCGTGATGTCGACGTGCCCGATGCTGTTGCCCGGCTGTACGGGGTTCCGGATCGCGTTGACCTCGAGCCGCAGGCGGCCGATGGCGATGACATCGGTGGGCACCGCGGCGGGACCGCTCAACGATTCCGGTACCGTGGGAGGGATCATCACATCCGCGCGCAGCTTCTTCGGGGGAATTTTCTTTTCGACGTAGAAGGTCACCGCGAGCTTGCCCGTCGGCCTCTTCTTGCTGATCTTCTCGCTGATGCCGACGGCGACCACGTTCTTCGTCGCCACGATACGCCGCAATGACTTGGCCTGACCGGCGCCTCCCGCGCTCAGCGATTCGATCTGGGATCGCGGGGCCCTGGTGAGCAGATCCAGCACCCGGATCATGGTCGCTTCGGAGGCCATCGGATCCTCCTTTCTACGGTCCTCCACGCTTCACGCGCCGGAGGATACTGTACCGAGCGCGTCGTGTCAGCGCGGCGGCTTGGCAAGCAGCGCCACCCCGCCGCCGGCCACAAAGGCCGCCGCGAAGATCGCGAACGCGAGCCGGTAGTCACCGGTGATGTCGTAGAGGACGCCGCCGACGATCGGGCCGGCGGCCGCCGACAGATGCCGGAACGGCGAGGCGAGACCGCGGATGGCGCCCTGCGCCTCGCGCCCGAAGTAGTCGGCCCAGGCCAGGCTCGTCACGAACGACTGCGCGCCACGCGTGAGGCCGTACACGGTCGCGAACGCGACCAGCCACGGCATCGAGCCGCCCAGCAGCAACAGCACGCCGAGGGCGCCGCCGGCGTAGCAGGCGGCGATGCAGTGGCGCACGTGCACTCGCTCTGCGATGAGCCCCCAGAGCGGCTTGGCGACGGTGTGCAGCGTGTAGAGGTACGTCACCACCGTCGCCGCCACCGCCGCGGAGATCCCACGGTCGGTGATGTAGGAGAAGAGATGCAGATTGACGCCGAAGAAGCCGAGGCCGGCGAGATTGGTGCTGAGCACGAGCAGCCAGAACGCCGGCGTGCGCGTCGCCGCGCGCGCGCCGAGCGAGACTTCGACGACCGGCGCGTCGATCGTCGATCGGTCGGCCCGCGTCGCCGGGGCGCCGTCGGGGGCGAGCCCGTAGTCCTCGGGGCGCCGGCGCATCACCGTGGTCGCGGCGAGGCCGAGGACGAGCACCACACCGCCCAGCACGAGCCAGGCCGCCCGCCATCCGAACCGCTCGATCAGCAGCGCGACAGGGACCGGCATCACGATGCCGGCCGAGGAGAGACCCATGGTGGCGACGGCCAGCGCACGACCGCGACGGCGCACGAACCAGCGCGCGACGGTGGCGTCGCCGCTCAGATCGCCGAGCGCGATGCTGCCGAACGCCATCACGACCCCGTAGCCGAGCATGACGTGCCAGGCGCTGCCCGCGGCCGCGAGCACGATGGCGCCGCCGCCGAGGCTGAGCACGCCGAGCGCCATGACCAGCCGCGGCCCGTGGCGATCGACGAGCGGGCCAACCAGCGGCGAGAGCGCCGCGGACACCAGCCGCGCCGCCGCCGCGACGGTGGCCAGGAGCCCGCGGCCCAGGTGCAGGGCCTCGGCCATGAATGGGAAGAACACGCCGAACGCGACGGTGAGGATGCCATAGGAGAGCAGGTGGGAGACGAAGGTGCCGGCGACGACCCACCAGCCGTAGAACACGGCGCGATCGTAGCCTCCTTCGTCGATCTCGGGTAGTCGCCCCGCCCCGGCCGTGGCATCATACCGGCGCCTTCGAGGCGGAGGAGACCATCCATGAGCACGCCGGTATCCGCGTCCAGCGCCCGAAACGAAGTGCGCGGGGTCGTCCCCAAGCTCGTCGAGCTGAGCGAGAAGGTGCTCTACGCCGACGTCTGGGAGCGCTCGGGACTGTCCAAGCGCGACCGCAGTCTCATCACCGTCGCCGCCCTCACCGCGCTCTATCGATCCGATCAGCTCAAGGGTCACATCGAGCGCGCGCTCGCCAACGGGGTGACGCGCGACGAGATCAGCGAGGTCATCACGCACATGGCGTTCTACGCGGGCTGGCCGACGGCCATGACGGCCGCGCGCATCGCGAAAGGCGTCTTCGAGGAGAAAAAGTCATGAGAGTGGGATTCATCGGGCTCGGGCTGATGGGCAATCACATGGCCACCAACGTCCAGAAAGGGGGCCACGACCTCGTCGTGCACGACCTCCGCCCGGAGGCGGCCAAGCCGCACCTCTCGGCGGGCGCCAAGTGGGCCGACTCGCCGAAGCAGGTCGCCGAGGCGAGCGAGGTCGTCTTCACCTCGCTGCCGACGCCGCCCGACGTCGAGGGCGTCGCGCTGGGCGACAACGGCATCCTCGCCGGTCTCGCGCGCGGCAAGGCGTATTTCGACCTCAGCACGAACTCGCCGACCGTGGTGCGGCGGATCAGCAAGATCTTCGCCGAGCGCGGCGTGCACATGCTGGACGCGCCGGTGAGCGGCGGGCCGCGCGGCGCGAAGTCGGGCAAGCTCGCCATCTGGGTCGGCGGCGACGAGGAGGTCTTCAAGCGCCACAAGCCCGTGCTCGACGCGATGGGCGACCAGGCGACCTACATCGGGCCGATCGGCGCCGGCTCCATCGCCAAGCTCGTGCACAACTGCGCGGGCTATGCCGTGCAGACCGCGCTCGCCGAGGTTTTCGCGATGGGCGTGAAGGCGGGACTCGAGCCGCTCGCGCTCTGGAAGGCCGTGCGCAAGGGCGCCAACGGCCGCCAGCGTCTCTACGACCGGCTCGGCGACAATTTCTTGCAGAACAAGTACGAGCCGCCGAGCTTCGCGCTGCGCCTGGCGCACAAGGACGTGAGCCTCGCCACCGCCGTCGGCCGCGAGTTCGGGGTGCCGATGCGGCTGTGCGAGCTGACGCTGATGGAGATGACGGAGGCGCTCAACCGCGGCTGGGGCGAGCGTGACTCGCGCGTGTCGATGCTGCTGGAGCTCGAGCGCGCCGGCATCCAGATCAAGGTCGACGAGGCGAAGGTGAAGGAAGCGTTGGAGAAGGATCCGCCCGCGGTGTTGTAAAATCGGCGGGATGATCGTTCTCGGCATCACCGAGACCCACTGCGCGACCGCCGCGATCCTGCGCGACGGCGCCATCGTGGGCTGCGCCTCCGAGGAGCGCTTCACCCGGCTCAAGAACGACGCGGGCTACCCGCGCCTGGCCGTCGACGCCCTGCTACGCGAGCTCTCGCTCACCCCGCGCGACATCGACCTGGTCGCGCTCGCCGGCACGCGCGCGTACGCGCGCGACTGGATGAACCGCGTGCTGCACGACGCGGACTACGCCCGCGAGTACTACGGCGTACGCCTCGAGGAGCGGGCGCGCGGGCTCGGACGGCGCGCGCGCAAGCTCGGCGCGCGGCTCGGCCTGGCCGAGCGCTCGCGCGGCAAGTTCGAGCTCACCGAGCGCGAGCGGCTGGCGCTCGTCACCGATCACCTCGGCCTCGAGCGGAGCCGCATCGTCGCCTACGACCACCATCTCTGCCACGCCGCGGCCGCCTACTACGGCTCGCCGTTCGCGGGCGAGCGCGCACTCGTGCTCACCAACGACAACGCGGGCGACGGCCTCTGCGCGACGGTGTCCACGGGGCGGGGGACGGCGCTCGTGCGCCACGAGGCCGTGCCGAGCGCGCCGGGCTCGCTCGGCTCGTTCTATTCGTTCGTCACCCTCTTGCTCGGCATGAAGTTCGGCGAGCACGAGTACAAGGTGATGGGCCTGGCGCCCTACGCGCCGGCCCGCCAGGCCGAGCGCGCGCACGAGGCGCTGAGCGCCGTGTTCGGGCTCGAGGCGACGACGCCCGCGCGCTTCGCGTGGAAGCGCCGCGGGCCCCGGTACCGCCTGCTGCTCGAGACGACGCTGGGGCTGCGCTTCGACGCGGTCGCGGCGGGCGCCCAGCGGATCGTGGAGGACTCGCTGCTGGCGTGGGCGCGGCTCATGCGCGAGCGTCACGGCGGCGAGCGGCTGGCGCTGGGCGGCGGCGTCTTCATGAACGTGAAGGCCAACGGGCTCATCGCCGAGGAGCCGTGGCTGCGGGATCTCTTCGTGTTCCCGTCGTGCGGCGACGAGTCCAACGCGATCGGCGCCGCCTACCTCGGCTGGCTGGCGCGCGCCGGCGTCGGAGCGACGCCCCAGCCCTTCGGCCCCGCCTACCTGGGGCCGTCGATCGACCCGGCGAGCGTCGAGACCCTGATCCGCTCGCGCGACCTCGCGTCCAGGTACCGCGTGACCGAGCACGAGCGGATCGAGGAGCGCATCGCCGAGCTCCTGGTGGCGGATGGCGTGGTGGCGCGCTGCGCCGGGCGGATGGAGTTCGGCGCGCGCGCGCTCGGCAACCGGTCGATCCTCGCCAATCCCTCGGATCACCGGGTGGTCGGGACCATCAATCGGATGATCAAGAACCGCGACTTCTGGATGCCGTTCGCCCCGTCGATCCTGCGTGAGCGCGAGGACGACTACGTGGTCAATCCCAAGGGGCTGGCGTCGCCCTACATGATGCTGGCGTTCGCGACCAATCCCAAGCGCCGCGACGAGATCACCGCCGCGCTGCATCCACACGACGCCACCGCGCGCGCCCATCTCGTGGACGAGGCGTGGAACCCGGCGTACCACCGCGTCCTGCGCGAGTTCGAGCGGCGCACCGGCATCGGCGCCGTGCTGAACACGTCGTTCAACCTCCACGGCGAGCCGCTCGTGGGCTCGCCCGAGGACGCCGTCGACACGTTCGAGCGCTCGGGGCTATCCCACCTGGCGCTCGACCGCTGGATGATCTCGAAGAAGTAGCGATTGTATCGAGGGGCGCCACGGCTTCGCCGGGGTGCCCCGAGCGTTTGGCCGGGGAAGTCCGAGGGGGGCGTAGCCCCCCTTCGCTTGAAGAACCTGGGGGGCCATTTCGGGGCCCCCCATCTCAGTAGCCGCGCGCGCGATCCACGACGTGGCGGAGCGGGCGGCCGGCGAGCCAGCGCGCGAGGTTGTCGTTGAAGACGGGCGCGAGCTCCCCCGGCGTGCTCGGGCCGGAGATGTGCGGCGTCACGACGACGTTGTCGAGCCCCCAGAGCGGATGCTCGGCCGGCAGCGGCTCGGTCGAGAACACATCGAGGACGGCGCCGCCGATCCGGCGCTCGCGCAGCGCCGCGACCAGCGCGGCCTCGTCGACCACCGCCCCGCGGCCGATGTTGAAGAGCCACGCGGTCGGCTTCATCGCCGCCAGCGCTCGCGCCCCCAGCAGGCCCCGTGTGCCGTCGGTCAGCGGCACGACGACGACGACGAAGTCCGCCTGGCCGAGCGCGCGCTCGAGCGCGGGCAGCCGGTGGACGCGCTCGACCTCGCGCACGGCGCGGCCGGAGCGGCTGACGCCGAGCACGCGCATGCCCAGCGAGCGGGCGGCGGCGGCGATCGTGCGGCCGATGTCGCCGAGGCCGACGAGCGTCATCGTCTTGCCCGCCAGGCGATCGGGCAGAATTTCCTCGCGCCAGCGCCGCTCACGCTGCGCGGCGCGGTAGGTCTCCGTGCGTTGCGTGACCGCCAGGCACCAGCCCAGCACGTACTCGCGCATCCACGGCCCGAAGATTCCGGGCGCGCGCGTCACGGTCACGCCCGGCGGCAGCGTCGGGACGAGCACCCAGTCGACGCCGGCGCCCATCGCCTGCAGCCACCTCAGGCGCGTCGCGCGCGCGTAGAGATCGGGCGGGAACTTCCACGCGTAGATGACCTCGGCTTCGCCGACGGCCGCCGCCGCCTCCTCGCGCGTGGCGCAGACAGCCAGCCGGATGCGCCCACGCCGCGCGCGCACGGGGGCGGCGTAGGCCTTGGCCTCGTCGGGGTGGTAGACGAGGACGGTGACGGGCTCGCGCCGCCTCACGTGCGGGCGGCGGCGAGCAGGGCGTCCTCTTCCTTGAAGTCGACGTCGCGCCTGTCGAGGCCCTCGCGCAGGTACCACTCGAAGGTCTGGGCGAGCCCCGAGGCCAGCGTGTGGCGCGGCCGAATGCCCAGCTCGTGGCGGAGCCGCGTCGTCGTGTAGACCGCGTGACAGTCGTAGACGAGGTTCTGGCCGAACGGCGCCTTGGGCACGTGCACGAAGCTCACCGGGCGCTTGACGACCTCGGCGATCAGCTCGACGAACCCGACCTGGGTGATCGACTCCTCGCCGGTGACGTTGTAGGCGCGGCCGAAGGCGCGGCGGTCGCCGAGCATCGCGGCCATGGCGTCGGCGAGGTCCTCGACGTGGCCGAACTGCCGCAGCCAGCCGCCGGCGCCGGGCACCAGGACCGGCCGGCCGCGCACGAGACGGTCGAAGAAGAACGTCTCGTTGTTGCGCGTGTTGAGCGGGCCGAAGACGTGGGTGGGGCGCACGACGCTGGCGGGCAGGCCGCTGCTGAGGTAGGCGTCCTCGCCCTCGATCTTGTTCTTCGCGTACTCGCCCCAGAACAGGCTGCGCGGCGTGTCCTCGTGGTAGGGGATCGGCAGCGCGTGATCGTGCACCCGTCCCGTCGAGACGAAGATCGCGTGGCCCGCCCGGCCGTCCAGCGCCACCAGCAGCGCGCGCACGTCGTCGCCGGTCGTCGGCGCGTAGGTGATGTCCACCAGGCCGTCGAAGCGCTCGCCGGCGAGCGCCCGGCCGAGCGCCGCGTGGTCCTTGCGGTCGGCGACGATCGTCTTCACGCCGGCGGGCACGCGCCCGGGCTGGCGACCGCGATTCAGCACGACCACGTCGTGGCGCTCGCGCAGGAGCGCCCGCACGAGGTGGAGGCTGATGAACTCGGTGCCGCCGACGACGAGCACGCGCATCAGGCCAGCGAGATCGCCACGCAGGTCGTCGTGCGCGTGACGCCGTTGACCGCGCCGATCTCGTCGGTGACGAGGCGTCCGATCGCGTCGAGCGTGGGACCCTCGACCACCGCGATGAAGTCGTAGGGGCCGGTGACCGCGTCGAGGGTGGCCAGCGCGCCCTTCGAGACGGACGCCAGCTCCTTGCGCACCGCCTTCGTCTTGCCCGGCGCGGTCTCGATGAGGACGTAGGCTTTCATGCCCTTGGAGCGGCTCTTGGCGGCCATGGCAGTTCCTCCGGACGCGGTCAGTGCCGCGTGGTGACGCCGATGACGTTCAGCAGCGTGGAGCGAAACCACGCCGCGCGCTCGACCGCGCGCGCGCCCTCGAAGTCCACGCGCGTACCGCGCTCGTCGGTCTGGTTGGCGGGATCGAAGGCGACGGTGATGCGGTGGACGGTCGTGCCCTGGCGCACGGTGAGCGCCTCGCCGCGGCTCTCGTCGCCCAGGCGCGTTCGCACGAAATAGAAGCCCTCCTCGTCCGTCTCGCCGAGGTACGAGAAGCCGGTCTTGTCACGGACGACGTCGACCCTCGCGTTGGCGACGGGCTTGCCGTGCGAGTCCTTCACGTAGCCGAGCACGCTGAAGCGGTAGTAGATCTCATGCTCGGCGGCGGCCGGCGTGGCGAGGACGAGGGCGGCGACGGCGAGGCTTGTCAGCAGACCGGCGAGGACGAGGCGTCGCGCCACGCGCTGAGTCTAGCAGATAGGTCCTCAGAAGCGTGCGATGGCAGCGCGCCTGGTCGGGGCAGCCGCAGAGCAGGGTGACTCGTCCCTCGGCGGCGCGGCGTCGTACCTCCGCGATCGCCGCCTGCGCCTCGGGCCGCTCGAGACCGGCGAGATAGCGGGGGACGTACTGCTCCCACGTGATGGTCTCGTCGAGGTACGCGCGCAGCAGCTCGGGCACCGGGCCCAGCTCCTTGAGCCACACGCTCACGCGCTCCTTGCGGATGCCGCGCGGCCAGAGCCGCATGATCAGCACGCGAGAGCCGTCGTCCGGGGTCGCGGGCTCGTAGATGCGCCTGGTGACGATGTCGGGCGCCGGCCCGCTCATCGATCATCGTGGGGGGCCCCGATATGGCCCCCCAGCCTCTTCAAGCGAAGGGGGCTACGCCCCCCTCGGACTCCCCCGGCCATCGCTCGGACGCGCCCCGGCGCAGCCGTGGCGCGCCTCGGACTTGACACAGGATGTCTCATCGCGTGGTCAGCGTCAGCCCGCCGTCCACCACGAGCGTCTGGCCGGTGACCCAGCGTGCCTCGTCGCTGGCGAGATAGACGGCGGCCCAGCCGACGTCCCACGCCGTGCCCTCGACGCCGAGCGGGATCGCCCGGCGACGGCGCTCGCGCATCTCCGGACCGAGGTCCTCGACCATCGGAGTCCACACCGTCCCGGGCGCGATCGCGTTGACGCGAATCGCTTTCGGCGCGAGCTGGTTCGCCACGCTGACGACGAAGCCGAGGATGCCGGCCTTGGCCGCGGCGTACGCGGTACCCCAGGCGCCGCGGACCGCCGCCACCGACGACACGCACGTCACGGCGCCGCCGCCGCGCCGCTCGAGGGCGGGCACGGCGGCCTGAGTCGCGAGCAGCATCGACTTGAGGTCCACCGCCATCACACGGTCCCACTCGTCCTCGGTCGTATCCATCAGCGTCTGGCGCGACTCGATGCCGACGTTGTTGTGCAGCACGTCGAGCCCGCCCCAGCGGCCGACGGCCTCGGCCACCATCGCCTCGCAGTCCGCCTTGTGGGTGACGTCGGCGGCGAAGGCGAGCGCCTGGCCCTTCTCCGCGCGGATGAGCCCGACCGTCTCCTCCGCGCGGTCCTTCTGCGCGTCCACGCAGAGCACGCGCGCGCCCTCGCGCGCCATGAGGATCGCGGTGGCCTTGCCGTTGCCCACGCCCGGACCGCGCGCGCCCGCGCCCGTCACGATCGCGATCTTGCCGGCGAGTCGTTCGCCCATTGGGGTAGAGTCCTCCTGGGTCCTTATAATGCTCTCGGTACGCCGCGTCCGGCTCTGGTCCGGTCTCGTCCTCTTCGCCTACGTGACCACGCACCTGGCGAACCACTCGCTCGGCCTCGTCTCGCTCGACGCGATGGAGGCCGGACGCGTCTACTTCCTCGCGCTGTGGCGCAACCCCGTCGTCTCGCTCCTGCTGTACGCGTCGCTCGTCACGCACGTGGCGCTCGCCTTCTGGGCGCTCTACCAGCGCCGCACGCTGCGCATGCCGTTGTGGGAGGCCGCGCAGCTGGCGCTGGGCCTCGCCATCCCGCCGCTGCTCGTCACCCACATCGTCGGCACGCGGATCGCGTGGCAAGTCTACGGCGTCGAGGACGCGTACTCGCGCGTGGCGCTGTCGCTGTGGGCGCTGGCGCCCGACCTCGGCAGCCGGCAGGTCCTGATCGTGGGCCTGGCGTGGGTGCACGCGATGATCGGGCTGCACTCGATCGTCAAGCTCCGCGCCTGGTATCCGCGCGCGGCGCCCTGGCTGCTCGGCGTCGTGGTGTTGGTGCCCACGCTGGCGATCCTCGGCTTCGTGAACGGCGGGCGCCAGGCCGCCGCGCTCGCGCGCGATCCCGCCGTGCGCGCCCAGATGCTCTGGCACGGCCGCCCGCCGCTGACGCCGGCCGAGGCCGCGACGCTCGTGCGCGCCCGCGACCGCGGATTCGTCGGCTACACGACGCTGCTCGGCGCGGTGCTCGTCGCGCGCGGCGTGCGCAGCGTGCTCCAGCGGCGGCGCGGTCTGATCCGCGTGACCTATCCCAACGGCCGTCGCGTCATCGTGCCCGTCGGGCTCTCCGTGCTCGAGGTCAGCCGCTACGCGCGCATTCCGCACGCCTCGGTCTGCGGCGGCCGCGGGCGCTGCTCGACATGCCGCGTGCGCATCCATACGACACGGCCCCAGCCGCCGCCCGCCGAGGCGGAGAGCCGCGTGCTGCGCCGCCTCGGCGTGCCGAGCGACGTCCGCCTGGCCTGTCAGCTGCGGCCGACCTCCGATCTCTCGGTCACGCCGCTCCTGCCCGCCACGGCCACCGCCGCCGACGGCCGCCCGCCCGGCGACTCGCACAGCGGCCGCGAGCAGGAGGTCGTCGTCCTCTTCGCCGACCTTCGCCGCTTCACCCGGCTGGCAGAGCATCGGCTGCCGTACGACGTCGTGTTCTTCCTCAACCGATACTTCGAGGCGGTGGGCGGCGCCATCCAGCGCTCGGGCGGGGTGGCCAACCAGTACACCGGCGACGGCGTCATGGCGCTCTTCGGGCTCGACGTCGGACCGGAGGAGGGGTGCCGACAGGCGCTGGCCGCGGCCGGCGAGATGGTGCGCAGCGTCGCGACGCTGAGCGAGGCGCTGGTCGCCGACCTGCCGGAGCCGCTCCGACTCGGCATCGGGATCCACACCGGGCCGGCCGTCGTCGGCCGCATGGGCTACGCGGACGCCGTCTATCTGACGGCGGTGGGCGACACCGTGCACGTCGCCAGCCGGCTCGAGGCGCTCACGAAGGACTATGACTGCGAGCTGGTCGTCTCCGACGCCGTCGCCCGGCGGGCGGGCGTGGCGACCGAGGGGCTGCCGCGCCACGAGCTGACGCTGCGCAACCGCGCGGAGCCGCTGGCGGTGCTGGTCGTGCGCAGCGCGGTGGCCCTGGCGCCTTCCGAGCCGTCTCGCCAGAGCGGCGAGCCCTCCCGCGCCGGCAGCTGAAGTCGCTGGCATGGCGACTGCTGCTGGGGCTCAGGAGGATACCGCCATGGCCGAGGACAGACGTGACTTGTGGAAGACGACGTCGATCGGTCTCGTGATCGCCGCCATCGTCGCCGTCTACGACAACAAGAAGCACGACGAGGCGTATCGCTCCGCGTCTGCCGGGTGCATGAAGGCGAAGGGCTACACGGGCTAGGTTCTGGCGGCCCGTTCGTACTAGCTCGACAGCGCGCGCACGAACGCTTCCGGGCGCTCCGGCGTGATCAGCCACGGGCGGTCGGCGCGCCGCTCGATCCACACGAAGCCATCGGTCCGCGAGATGTACATCCGCACGACGCCGCGCTTCTGGGTCCACAGCCAGCCGAATCCGCCTCCGAGCCCGCCGGCGCCGACGCGCATGGCCCGGCCGACCTCCTGTCGCAGCTGGCGCTTGTCGAGCAGACGCGCCGTCACGATGTCGTCGCGTGGGATCTCGCGGCGCCGCAGCGGCCAGACGATGTCGAGGACGCGCGGCTGCACGCTGAATCGCGTCGGGCGGAACCAGAGCCAGATCCAGACGTAGATCGCGACGAGGAGCGCGGCCGGTCCCAGGAGCAGCCGGTTGCCGAGCAGCGCGATCGCCAGGAAGAGCGGCGGCAGCACGAGCAGCGCCAGCGTGAGGAGCCGGATCGGGACATCCATCGGCGCCAGGCGAAAGGTCACTCAGGGATCCGGCCGGCGCAGAGCAGCCGGAAGCGCTCGCAGACGACGAGGGAGGTGTCGTCCAGCCGGCCGCCGAGTCGTGCCAGCGTCCGGCCGAAGAAGGCCGTGTGCGCGGCTCGCCACCAGACGAGCGAGCGATCGCCCTCGCCCTCCGCGGCGGCGAAGGCGGCGTCGACGGCGCCGAACGGCACCAGCCTCACCTCCGTGGTCTCGATGATCGCGACCGGCGTGCCGTCCCCGAGCGTGACGATGCTGACGTCGCCCGCTTCGGGCAACGGAGCGCCGTCGGCCTCGAACTGCACGGGCAGGCTGGCGGTGGCGCGCTTGTGCCCGGCGAGAACCAGCGCCGCCAGCTCCTTGGCCAGGGCGGGCGAGTCGCCGAAGGCGAAAGCCGTCACGCGCGCCCGGTGGTGCGGGTGATCGGCCGGCAGTCGCGTCAGATACCAGCGCGAGAACGCGGCCGCCGCCTCGGTCAGCGGCGCTTCCAGATCGCCTCCCACTGGGCCCACGAGCCCGTCTTCGGCGCCGCGCGGACGGTGACGTCCTCGCGGACGTCGGTCACCGGCACGAACGCCGGCGTCAGACGCTCCCGCAGCTCGACGTCCGAAAAGAAGTGAACGAGCAAGCCCGACTTCGGTCCGTCGTCGTAGCGCACCGTGAGGCCGCCCCAGGCGTTGCGGTCCACCACGGTATGCGCGTGATAGATCTGGGTGCTCACGGAGTTCACGCGCAGAAAGAGCAGCCCGCCCGGCCGAAGCAGGGCGGCCGCCCTCTCGCAATAGGCCGCGACGTCCGCGTCGGCGCCGTGCTGGAACACCTGGATCGCAATCAGGTAGTCGAAGCGTGGCAGGGGACTCTTGAACTCGCGGAAGTCGTCGCAGAGCAGGCGCAGCGCCGGCAGCGTCGGTCGTCGCTGGAGCAATTGCTTGATGGCTTCCGGGGAGACGTCCAGCCCGAACAGCTCGAGCCCGGCGTCGACGAGCGGCAGGTAGTTGCGGCCGTTGCCGCACCCGACGTACAGACCCGTGCCGTGGCCGGCCGAGTCATCGGCGCGCAGGGTCTCGAGAATGCGGTCGACGAACGGCAACGGCGGCTCGTTCGCATAGCGCCGGTTGCGATACTCGTCGTCCCAGCCCGAGGCCGTCAGCGTGTCCATCGCCCTAGCCGAAGAGATAGCGTGACCACTTCACCAGGAGATAGACGAGCAAGACCAGCAGCGCCACCACCATCACCCCGCCGACCCCGACGAGTCGTCGGTAGAGGTGGCCGATCTGCTCCTGCCGGGCGACCGCGCGTTGCTGCAGCTCCAGCGAGCGCTCGGTCACCCGCCGATACTCGGCCAGCTGCTCACGCTGGGCGTCGCGGATCTCTCGCAACAGCTGCCGGATCTCGTCGCCACCTTCCATCCGTCGCTCCTCGTCGACCCAGGACGTGTGAGTGAGCTTCACTCGAGTCCCCAGCTGCGGACGTGCGCGGGGGCGACCCGGAACATGACCCGGTTGGGCGGCATCGTACGGCCGCCCCACAGCCGCTCGAGGCGAGGATGCTTCGCGTGGAAGCGCTCGACGAGCGCGCGCCGCTCGGGGCCGTCCGCGAGGAACTCCGCCTTGCCCAGCACGGTCACGCCCCGCTCGTCGCCCCCGCCCGACCCGGCCTCGGCCACGACACACACGCGCGCGTCGCGGCGCAGGTTCCGGACTTTGTGGGTGCCCTCGACGCTGATCATGGTCAGGCTCGCCGGGTCGTGCAGGAACCACATCGGCATCGCCAGCGGCGCGCCGTCGGCCTGCACGGTGGCGAGGATGGCGACGTCCTTGGTGGCGAGAAAGCGCTGGATGGCCGAGTCGCCGAGGCTCATGTACGCCGCGCCCCCTTTGGATGTCCGGTGCTATCCTGCCATGCCGTGAGGTCGGAAAGGGAGAACATGCGATGAAATTCGGACTGCACTCCGTCAACCTGCACAACTGCGGTTACCCCGACGCCGCCGCGCGCCTGGCCCGGGCCGCCGAAGCCGCCGGCTTCGAATCGCTCTGGGTGGCCGACCACGTGGTGCTGCCCGATCCGCCGGTGGTCGGGCGTCCGATGGCGCCGGACATGCGGCTGCTCGAGCCGCTCGTCGCGCTTGCCTTCCTCGCCGCGCACACCACGCGCATCCGGCTCGCGACCGGCGTCATCATCCTTCCGCAGCGACAGGCGGTCGTGCTCGCCAAGCAGCTGGCGTCGCTGGACGTGCTCTCGAAGGGGCGGGTCATCTTCGGGCTCGGCGTCGGCTGGTGCGAGCCCGAGATGCGCGCCGCGGGCGCGCCGTTCGCCGAGCGCGGCCGCGTCGCCGACGACTACCTGGCGGCGATGCGCGCGCTGTGGACGCAGCCGAAGCCGGCGCATCACGGTCGTTACGTCTCGTTCGACGGCGTGCAGGCCATGCCGCGCCCCGTGCAGACGCCGATCCCCGTCGTCGTCGGCGGACGCACACCGCCGGCCTATCGCCGCGCGGTGACGCAGGGCCACGGCTGGTACGGGTTCGGGCTGGACCTCGCGGAGACGCAGAAGTCGGTGAGCGCGCTGCGCGATGCCGCAAAGCTGTCCTCGCGACCGGCGGAGCTGGGCCCGCTCGAGATCAGCATCACGCCGCCGGGCTTCGACGTGCCGGACAAGGCCGCGATCGACGCGTACGCCGCGGCCGGAGTCGATCGACTGATCTTGAGAGCGCGCCCCGACATGGATGCGGTGGCGCTCGAGCGCTTCGCCGCGCAGACCGGGCGCGCGCTCGGGCTGCCGGCCTGATGCGCTTCGGCTGGCTGACGCTCGGGTCTTCGCCGTCCGCCGACGCCGACTACGCCGCCATCCACGAGCAGGTGGCGCAGGCCTGCTTCGCGGAAACGGCGGGCTTCGACGGCATCTGGCTCACCGAGCACAACTTCACGGGCGAGAGCGTGTACTGCGACCCGATCCCATTCGCCAGCGTGGTGGCCTCGCGCACCTCGCGGATCCGGATCGGCTTCGCGGTGATCCAGCTGGCGCTGCGTCATCCGATCCGCCTCGCGACACAGCTCGCGCTGCTCGACAACCTCTCCGACGGCCGTCTCGACGTCGGGGTCGGGCACGGGACCAACTTCAACGAATACGAGTTCGTCGGCTACGGGCTGAGGAGCCACGACAGCCGGGAGCGGATGGACGAGACGCTCGACGTGCTGATCCGCGCGTGGACCGAGGCGCCGCTCGTCCACCACGGCAAGTTCTACGACCTCAGCCTCCCCGCGCTGCGCCCGCGGCCGCGCCAGCGTCCGCACCCGCCGATCTGGCGCGCCGTCTCGTCAGCCGGCTCCGTGCGCGAGTGCGGCCGGATCGGCGCCCCGATCCTGATCGCCCGCATTCCGATCGCGCGCGTGCCCGAGCGGCTCGCGCTGTACGATGCCGGTCTCGCCGAAAGCGGCCTCGACGGCGCTGCGCAGCAGCAGCTTCGTGAGAAGGCCGCCGTGTGGCGCTTCGTCCACCTCGCGGAGAGCCAGAGCCGGGCGGAGGACGAGCTGGCGGCCGCGCTGCTGGAGACGCGACGGCACATGATCCACGCGCGCACGACGCACAATCCGTCCGACTTCCAGGTCGAGGCCTCGCGCGTGAATCCCTGGAACGACCCGCGCCTGTCGCATGAAGACGGCGTGCGCTATTCGCTCGAGCACTCGGCGCTCTACGGCTCCCCGGCTCGTGTCGCCGAGCAGGTGGCCGCGCTGCGCGACGCCGGCGCGCAGCACGTCCTCTGTCAAATGAGCGTGGGGTACCTGCCGCACGCCGCGATCATGGAGGCGATGCGGCGCTTCGGCGAGGACGTGATTCCGCGCTTTCGTTGACGCTGCGCTCCTCTCACGGCTCTTCGAGCACACGCTTGGCGGCCGCGAGGTCCCGCATCACCCACTCGGCATCGGCGGCGAATTTCTCGTCGGTCATTCCCGGCAGGCGAAAGAGCGTGAAGACGAGCTCGCAGCCGCCTCCGTTCGCGATGACCCGCATCGGAATATAGATCTCGACTCCGGGTTGCGCAGACAACCAATGATCGAGCACCCCGAAGGCGTTGCGCTCGGAGAAGCGTACCTTCATCGGGCCGTTGGGAGTCTCGGCCACCCACGCGCCATCGATCCGCCGAAGTGACCCGGCCAGTCCCGAGGCCCACCTGGGAAAGTTCTCCGGCACCGACAGGAAGTCGTACGCCTGCTCCGCGCTTCGAGCGATCGAAACGCTGAGAATGCGGCATTGATTCGTCATTCGTCTCGGCGTCTTCGCCAGCCTTTGTGCTGTCAGCGCTTCACGGGTTCGAGGTCGCGCGCGCGGTTCTTCTGATTCTCCCAGGGGCCGCGTCGGACCTCGGGTGGGATCGGCAGCATCTGCTTGTCCCAGTCCTCGTACGCGCGCTTGAGTCGATCGAACGTCGCCGCGTTCTTCAGCCTGAAGTTCGCGTTCTCCGTCTCATCCGCGGCGAGGTTCGCGAGATACTCGCGCGTGTCCCAGCGCACGTACTTCCAGTCGCCCTGGCGGGCGGCCAGCATGTCCTGCGTGCGCCAGAACACCGTGCGCTCGAACTCCGGCGTACGGTCGCTGAGGACGGGCATGAGATCGACGCCATCCACCGGATAGGCAGGATCGGGCTTCGCACCGGCGGCCGAGAGCAACGTCGGAAGCCAGTCCATGCTCATCGCCAGCTGGGTTACGACCTTGCCGGCGGGCAGGGTGCCGCGCCACACGACGATGGCCGGAACCCGAATGCCGCCTTCCCACAGGGAACCCTTCTCGCCGCGGAAGGGCCAGTGATACGAGTAGCGCTCGCCGCCGTTGTCGCTCGTGAACACGATGATGGTGTCGCCAGCCCGTCCGGCGGCGTCGAGCGCTTTCAGGACGCGTCCCACCGCCGTGTCCATGCTCTCGACCATCGCGCGAAAGACTCTCGGCGAGCCCCCCTCGTAGTGCGCCATCTCGCGCACGCTCGCGGCCTGCGCCTGGTCCTGCGGCCCCTCCCACGGCCAGTGCGGAGCGTTGAAGTGGAGGCTGAGGAAGAACGGCTTCGGATCCGCGCGCCCGACGATCTCGGCCGCGCGGTCGGCAAAGAGATCTGTCGCGTATCCTTCCCGCTCGATGCGCGCCTCGCCGTCGTAGAGAGCGGGTATCGCGGGCACGCCGACAAACGGGCCCGACTTGTGCGTGAAGTACGTCATCCCGCCGCCCATGAAGCCGAAGAACTCGTCATACCCGCTCTTCAGCGGACCGAACGCTGGCGGAAACCCCAGGTGCCACTTGCCGACGAGCGCCGTCCGATATCCGGCCGCCCTGAGCAGGCCGGGGAGCGTTGGGTGCTTGGGCGGGAGTCCGGCCGGCGCGCCACCCGGCAGGGGATCGTACAAGCCGACGGGCAGGCGCGTTTGATATCGCCCGGTGATGAGCGCGACTCGCGTCGGGCTGCAGGTCGATGAGTTGGCGTAGGCCTGCGTCAGCCTGACCCCGCGTGCTGCGAGATCGTCGAGGACCGGCGTCTTGTAGTCGGGTCGCCCATAGCAGCTGAGGTCGCCCCAGCCCAGATCATCCGCAAGGATGAAGAGGATGTTGGGATTGGCGCTCGAGACCGGCTGCTGGGCGCTGGCGTCAGACGCCGTAGATGCCGTGATCGCTGCACTGGCGACGAGGAATTCGCGTCGAGATAGCATGGCTCCTCCCCCAGATCAGTCGCTCGATTATCGCCGCTCGCTCAAAGCGAGACGGACTCCCAGACCGATCAGCACTAAACCCGCGAGCCAGTCACGCATCCTGTCAAACAGGCGATTCCGCGACAACCACGCCGCGATGCCACTGCCGGTGACGGCGACGAGCATATTGATCGGGACGCCGGTCACATGAAAGAGGAGGCCGAAGAACAACGTCTGTCCCGCGACCGATCCCCGGCCAGGGTCGACGAATTGCGGGAGGAAAGACAGAAAGAACAAGGCGATCTTGGGATTCAGGACTTCGGTGAGGACGCCTTGCCAGTACACGCGGCTCAGGGAGAGGCCTGGCAGCACGGCGTCGGTAAGCCGCACCGGGCGTTGGCGCAGGAGACTCACACCCAGGTACAGCAAGTACGCTGCCCCGAGATATTTGACCACAGCGTAGGCCACGGGTGAGTAGGTGACGATCGCGGAGAGTCCGAGCGTCGCGGCGATCGCGTGAAGGAGACTGCCGGTCCCCAGCCCCAGGGCTGATACGAGACCCGCTGTCCGACCCTGGCCGAAGCTCCGCGACATGACGTACGCGATCGACGGGCCCGGCGTCACGTTGAGCGTCAGCGCGGCGCCCGCGAATAACACGATGGTTTCAATGGTTGGCATCTTTGTTCCCGGAGACCCATGATGACATGCCGAGCCCTCAACCCCGTTTCATGTGGTCTGACGCTCAGGATCAGTCGCGGCCGGACGGGTATTCTTGCAGTCGCGCGATGACGAAAGATCGAATCGCGGGGTCGAGATTCTTGGAGACCTCGAGGAACCCGGCGATGACGCGGTCTTTCGCCAGGGCACCATCAGCCACCAATATTGGTGTCAGATTCTTGAGTGGCGTGCGTTCTCCGGTGTCCACGCGAAAGTGCCCGTACCCGCCGGAACTACTCCAGATCAGCGCCCTCTCCGCGTGGGATTTGTCGTAGCAGAGCTCGAACCCCGCGATACTCCCGGAATCGGAGAACCAGACGACGAGGTCGAAATCGTCGTCGGAGAACCAGCGACGGCGCGGCTCACGCATCGACCGGCTGGGCGCCACTTCGTTCAGCATGCGATATCCTACTCCTCGCCGGCTCACGGTCGAGGTGAGTGGCCGCCGGGGAAGCAGAGCCACCTGCCTCCCCGCCTCGCTTTAAGTCCCTTCTTGGCCGCGGCGGCATCGAAGCCTGGCAAGTGCTTTCTAAACGTACGTAGCAGCTGCATTCGGTGCCTCCTCGCGCACGAATTCGAGCTTGGCGATCGCGTCTAGTCGGATGGTGTCTCGGCTACCCAATCAAAAACCGCCCAGATAGCGGATTCATAGCGCGGCCACAGCTTGCCGGAAATGAAGAC